>OHAI01000014.1_pt1 | contig 105949 bp, 86 predicted proteins | sample 1577091 | NCBI WGS metagenome assembly OHAI01 (sample SAMEA3541548, study PRJEB24748) | human gut metagenome | biome: human gut; feature: human-associated habitat; material: faeces | place: China | collected 2012
GCCTCCCTCGCTGAGGGAGGTGGCTTTGCGTATGCAAAGACGGAAGGAGTGATTGATATTTTAAACTTGTTTAAAATATCATCATAGCTGAAACTTTCCTCTATTTCTAACTATAAAGTATAAGAAAATTATGAGTTACACGGTAGGGGCGAACAGTGTTCGCCCGAATGAAAGTGTGCTACCTATGGTATTATTGTCCTGTTTACAGGCTATAAATTTATAATAACTACATAGGGCAAAATACCTATATAAAGGTTAGTTTGTAACGGGACATCAATGATGTCCCCTACACCTGTTAGCCACACTATTGTTATAATAACAGTTATGATAATTCTGCAAATTTTCCTTTAACCACAATCAAAATTAAAAAGACAAACCCAAAATTTATACTACTGATTTGTCTTAACCAACAGACAAAATCGAAAAACAAAAATTTTATATGAAAGTGAAAATAGCCGATAGGGGATACCTATTGGCTATTGTGTTATAAAACTTAGTATTTGACTTAATTTAAATTACTTCTGGGTTTCACCTTTATCGGCTACAAGGGTAACATTGATTGTAGCAGTTTTGCTATTGCTTGGGTTGGAGCTGTCAACCTTACAGATTTCAACATTAATTTTGTCACCGACTTTATGTTTGGCAAGAACTGAATAAACCTGATTAAATGTTTTAACTCTTGTGCCGTCCACCTTAGTAATAATGTTCTTAGGTTTTGCACTTGAATTAGCAAAACTACCGTCATCGGCAATTCCTGTAATCAAGATACCCTGAGGAATACCAAGAGCAGTAGAAGCAGTTTCGTCAACTGCAACACCCACAATACCCAGTCTTACTCTGTTTTCAACATAACCGTATTTAATAATGTTGTTTACAACTGTTTCTACAGTATCGGTAGGAATTGCAAAACCCATACCTTCATATGTTGCAGAGTTAATCTTAGCAGTTGTAATGCCTATTACTTCACCGTAAAGGTTACATAACGGACCACCACTGTTGCCCGGATTTACTGCTGCATCTGTCTGAATATATGATACTGTACTGTCGTCTAATGTTCTGTCCTTAGCTGAAACAATACCCTTAGTTAAACTATTTTGAAAGTCAAGTCCACCGGGATTGCCAACTGCAATAATATCTTCACCGACTTGAAGATGACTTTTCTTAACAAAGTGTACAGGCTTTAGATTTTTACCTTTAATTTTAAGAACTGCAAGGTCTGTACGGGTATCATATCCAACAACATTAGCAGTATATTTTTTGCCATCATTATTGATTACCTGGTATTTGTATGCTGTCTTGCTGTCACCGATAACATGACTGTTTGTAACAATATAACCGTCACTACTAACAATAATACCTGTACCTTGACCCTCAGCATTTTCTTCACTTGAGATTTTATCTTCAAAAGTTAGAATTGCTACTGTAGAGTCGGAAACCTTTTCATAAGCTGATTGTGCTGACTTTTCACCACTTGACTTAGTATCAATAATAATGCCATCAAAGTTTTTGTCTGTGTAGTTCTTTGCAGTATTATTTGTAGTTGTTGTACTGTTTACTGCATTTTTTACAAGGTCATTATAGTATTGGTCAAATGTATAGTCAGAGGTGTAGTTGCCACCTGCAGGGTTTGTAGCTTGTTGTTCATACATATTGCCACTTGTATTGCCCTCAACCTTAACTGATAATCCCTTGCTACCTGTCAATACAGAATAAGCAAAGAAACCACCTGTCATAATAAGTATGGTAACTATAACGGTTATCAGGATTGTTACACCTTTTTTGGAGCTTTTTTTCTGTACAGTAGGTACATTGAATTTACCCACAACATTTTTTTCAATATTTTCTGAGTTGTCGGTAGTTTCAATAGGCTTAGGGTCACTTAGAAAAGCACTGTTATTCAGCTTTTCTTCGGTAGGCTTTGCAGCTACAACGGTTTTTTCTTTCTTTGGTGTAAAAGAAAATGTGTCATCAGGTCGGTTAGGCCTTTCCTCACCAACAGTAAAGATTGGCATTTCTTTTACAGGTGAAGGCTTTTTATCGGTACAAAATCTGTTAGCTACACCGTTAAAGCCACCATCCTTAGTTTTTTTCTGTAATTCCGGCAATGGCTCCGGAATAGGAGCAGGTGCCGGATTATTTAATTCAAAATCATTATTGTTTTCCATATATATTTCTCTTACTTCTAAAAATTATTTGTTAGGTATCCAGAAAGCAAAACAGGTTTCTTTGTCAATTTCACTGGTAACAGTAATTTCACCACCATGTAGATTGATAATAGTTTTTACAAGGTAAAGACCAAGTCCCATGGACTTTTTGTCCTCACTTCTTGATTTGTCTGTTTTGTAGAATTTATCAAAGATAAACGGTAAATCTTTCTGTGAAATACCCTTACCTGAATTTTTAACACTAAAGTAAAGCTTATCACCTTTACTTTCAGCATGGAAAGTGATTTCTCCACCCTGTGGTGTAAACTTTGTAGCGTTTTCAATTAGGTTATAAAGAACTTGATGTAGTAATGCTTGGTCACCGTAAACAGAAAGACCATCAGCAGTTTCAAGTCCTACAATTTCAATTTCCTTTTCTTCCAGTCTGTCTTCAAATGTTAGAAGAATATTTACAATGGTGGAAATTAAGGAGAATTTAGTTTTGTAAATTGTAGTCTTGCCACTATCAATTCTTGCAAGGCTTAGCATTGAGGCAACAAGTCCTGAAAGTCTGGATATTTCTTCAGAAACAATAGTTAGGTAGTGTTTCTGTTTACTTTCCGGAATAGTGCCGTCAAGAATACCGTCAATAAAACCTGCAATAGTGGTCATAGGTGTCTTTAATTCGTGACTTATGTTTGCGATAAAGTCTCTTCTGACAGATTCTTCCTTGTCAAGAGCATCAGCCATATCGTTAAAGGCTCTGGTTAGCTGACCAACTTCATCCTTACCTTTTACAGGAATACGACCTGAAAAATCACCCTTTGCAAATTTCTTGGCTTGTTCACTCATTTGCTTTAACTGTTTAGATTGAGTGTAAGAAAAGACACCGGCTAATAAGCAAGATACAAGTACAGAAGCCAAAACTGCATAAATAAGGATTTGGAAAATTTGATTAGGTAATCCATTTTCTATTGTATGTTCAGGTACACAAACAAAGATATAACCGGCTATTGCTATATCTTTATTTTTATCTTCGGCTAATTTTAACTTAAAAGGTGAGGCAACAGTTAGCTTTGTGTCACTATAGAAAAAGTCTGTTTTTGTTTCACTTTCGTAATACTGGTCTTTTATCAGTGCATTGGTTACATAAAAAGGCATTTGATAGCCTTTTTTGATGTTTTTGTCCGGCCTTGTAATTTTGTAAACCGTACCTGCTGCATCTGTAATAATAAGATTGTAAGAATTGTTTTTGCTTAAATCAATCATAAGGTTAAAGGTTTCTTGGTCTTTAACTTCAAGCTGACCGTTATTATTTTCCAGAGCTTTTGTGGTTAACAAAACATAGGAATTAAGGTCTTCCTTAGCTTTTTTTAGGTTTCTTGTATCCCAAAACTGATTGACAAAAACCATAAGAAAAGTGCCTAGTATAATAAAGGCTATTAATATGATACCCATTGTTATGGATAGGTATTTTTTAAACAAAGAAATTTTCATTATTTTGCGTCAAACTTGTATCCGACACCCCATACAGTCTTAAGACTCCATTGATCGGATACACCGTTAATTTTTTCTCTTAGTCTTTTAATATGTACATCAACTGTACGGCTGTCACCGTAATAATCAAAACCCCATACTTTGTCCAAAAGTTGGTCTCTTGTAAATACCTTGTTAGGGTTACTTGCTAAATAGTAAAGAAGTTCCATTTCTTTTGGTGGAGTATCAATGTACTTACCGTCAACTCTAAGTTCATAATTAGTTAGGTTTATAGAAAGTTTATCCCAATTGATTTCCTTAACCTTTTCTTTTTCTTCGCTAGTACTTGTTCTTCTAAGTACTGCGTGAATACGAGCAATAACTTCCTTTGCTTCAAAAGGCTTAATAATGTAGTCATCGGCACCTAGTTCAAGTCCCAAAATTTTATCAAAAAGTTCACCTTTGGCAGTTAACATAATGATAGGTCTGTTGCTTGTTTTACGAATTTCCTTACAAACCTGCCAACCGTCCATCTTAGGCAGCATAATATCAAGCAAAACAAGGTCAGGTTGTTCTCTGTTGAAAAGTTCAACAGCCTGTTCACCGTCATTGGCTATTACAACCTGATAGTCATCTCTTTCAATATATAAACGCAAAAGTTCGCAAATGTTGACATCATCATCAACAACCAATATTTTTTCTTTGCTCATTGTTTCCCTCTTTTCGATTTTTATTTCAAAAATCCTTTTCTTTAAAATAGTACAAACTATCCCTTATAACTACATTATAATATAAAATTAGAAAATTTCAATGAATATTATTTAAAATCTGATTTATTTTTAATAAAAAATAACATCACTTGCATTTTACAAGTGATGTTACAGAAGTTTTACTGTTAATTTTCTTCAGCAGTCAGTTCAGCATAAACTTTTTTGAATGTATCAATTACATATTGTGCATCATCAAAGCTCATTTTACTGTTCATTGGTAATGTTAGCTGATTTTTGTGCATATTGTATGCGTTAGGATAATCGGTAATGTCAAAGCCCTTTATTTTATAAGCAGTAAGCATTGGTAAAGGTTTAAAGTGTACATTACACATAACACCGTTTTCAGCCATTTTGTGGTAGAATTTATTTCTAAATTCAGCACCTTTACCTAGAAATCTTACAAAGTAAAGGTGACCTGATGAACGGCTGTTTTCATCGTGATGATTTAGTACCTGTAGGTTCATATCCTTAAATGCCTCATTGTACATATCAATCATCTTGTGTCTTTTATCAAGAATTTCATCATATCTGCTAAGTTGTGCAAGACCTAAAGCACCCAGTACATCAGGCATATTACATTTATACTGTGTATCTACTACATCATATTCCCAAGAAGTACCATGGTTTTTAGCAAAGGCATCCTTAGTCTGTCCATGTAGAGAAAGTAGCATATATTGCTTATATAGTGCCTCATTGTCAATGCCTTTGTGGTTACGCCAAGTAACTGCACCACCTTCGGCAGTAGTCATATTCTTAACTGCATGGAAAGAAAAGTTAGTAAAGTCAGCTACAGAACCACACTTTTTGCCGTTTCTCATAGCACCAAAAGCATGAGCACCGTCAGCCATAACAATAATTCTGTCAAAAGCATCTTGAATAGGACTGTTAGGCTTGAACAAATCTTTCTTGCTTTCTACAATGTCAAAGATTGTGTCATAGTCACACATAACACCGGCAAGGTCAACAGGAATAATAACCTTAGTCTTTTCGGTAATGGCATTGGCCATTTTGTTGTAATCCATTTCAAATGAATTTTCTTTACAGTCTATCATTACAGGTGTAGCACCAACATGACAGATAACAGAAGCAGAGGCTGTGTATGTGTATGCAGGTACAATAACCTCATCCCCAGGGCCTACTCCTAAAATTCTAAGTGTCATTTCGGCACAAGCAGTTTGACTGTTTAAACATACTGCAATATCTGTATTACACCAATTTGCAATGCCTTTTTCAAAGGCTTTTGTTTTTGGTCCGGTTGTAATCCATCCTGATTTTAATACTTCTACAACAGCATCAATCTCTGTCTGTGTAATATCAGGAGGAGAAAAAGGTATATTTCTCATAAATAAATCCTCACTTAATGACAAATTGTCAAAATACCTATATAGGAGTGATTATACTACTATTATTTCCAAGTGTAAAGTAAAGGTATAGAAATATATGTAAAATGTTGCTTTTAGTCGAATATTTATGTGTGGAAATTTACGAAAATATACAAAAAACAGAAGCCTTTTTATGTAAGACTTCTGTTTTTATAATGTGATATTTTGTTTTGTTTATGTATTTTCTCTTTGCTTTCTAAGGTTAAGATACTTGTTTTTTGTGGCAATTCCACCACGGATATGACGCTCACTTTTATTTATTTCAAGAACTTTTTTTACATCAAGGTATAGCGATGGGTTGATTTTTTGTAATCTTGAAGATACATCTTTGTGAACGGTACTTTTGCTAATGCCGAATTTTTTGGCAGTTTGCCGTACAGTATCTCCACTTTCTGCAATATAATTGCCTAGGGTAACAGCTCGTTCTTCCACAATTCCTTTCACATATTAACCCTCCCTTTAAGGATAGTTAAATTTATGCTATGGGAATTTCTTTTATTACTGTTATTTGCCCTTAATTGTAACTACCGTAACATCAAGTGGATTGAAAAATCTTGGAATACCTCTTGAGGTGTTTAGTCCGGAAGTGATAATTAGATTTACATTTTTTTCTTTAAAATAGCCTTTGGTGTATTTTGGAAAGTAACCTTGTTCAGGAGCATATACACCACCGACAAATGGAATTCTAATTATGCCACCATGAGTATGACCTGAAATCATTAGGTCAATGTTGTAGTCTTTAAATGACCAAGTGTAGCACTCAGGCTTATGACAAAGCAAAATTGAGAAATGACTGTTATTCTCTTGCTTTAGGTAGCTTTGAAAAAGTTTATTTTCATCATTATTATAGTCAGGTGCATAGTATTCAAAGAACGGATAGTCCTTTATACCTGCTATTGTTAATTTATCACCTGACTTAGTTTTGTAGTCTACCATTTTATTGTCTAGTAGAGTAATACCTGTTTCAGAAATTTTCTTTTCAAATGACTTTAGTTTATCTTTTAGTCCTACTTCGTGATTACCCAGTGCATAATAAGTTGGGTATTTTTTTGCTAAATCTTTACAGATAGAAATTGCACTATCATAATTATCAGAGCCTTTTTCTACCATATCACCCACAATACAAACTATCTCAGGGCTTACATTATCAATTTTCTTAATAAGTCTTTTGTTGTCTTTGCCAACAAAACCACCTTCAGTATCGGAGATTACAACCATCTTCACCGAACCTTTGATTTTGTTAGTTTCAACAGTATAATTGCTATATGTTAAACAGTAGTTGCTATATATTATGTTGCCTATTATAAATAGAATAATTGCAAGAAAAATGCAAAGTAAGGTAAAAGCGACCTTATGTTTCTTAATCTTCATATATACCACCAAAAATATTTTATCACTATTTTTTGTAATATGCAAAAAACTATGAAAAATAATATGGTAAAAAGGAACTTTATATGTTACAATTAATCTGTGTATTTAAAAATAGAATTTGTATAGATTTTGATTTTGATATAGTTTTTAGCTATAGCAAACATAAATAATAAGTATTTTGTATATACTAAAAGCTATGGTAAAATACTATAATGTCTTAAAGATATTAATTAGAAAAGACAAGGTGAAAAAATGAACGAACCCTTAGAGATAGAGAGAAAATGGCTGATTGAATATCCATCTGTTGATATGATGAAAAATATGACAGATTATGATTATTCGGAAATTGAGCAAACCTATACCAATTATATGGAACATTCTGTTTACGGTAGAATTCGTAAAAGAGGTAAGAAAGGTAATTATAAATTCTACAAAACTTTTAAGAAGAAGATTACCAACCTAACAAGAGTTGAATACGAAGATGAAATTACTGAGGAAGAATATAACAAAATAATGAAGCATAAAAGAGAAGGCTTTAATACTATCAACAAGGTTCGTCATACTTTTATTTATGAAGGGTTAAAGTACGAAATAGATGTGTTTCCTTTTTGGAATGACAGAGCATTTATGGAGTGTGAGGTAAATAGTGAAGATGCAAAAATTCCTATTCCTCCTTGTGTAAAGGTTATTAAAGAAGTAACCGATGACAGCAGATATACTAACTCAAACCTTGCACAAAAAATTATTACTGAGGATTTAAACTAAGGAAAGATATAGAGGTATAATTATGAAACTAAGTAACTTATATACAAAGGCTAAAGAAGAGGGAAAGACAGTATTATCATTTGAAGTTTTCCCACCTAAAAAGACAAGTGGTATTGAAACAGTTTATAAAGCACTTGATGAACTTGCAAAGATGAATCCTGCTTATATTTCCGTTACATACGGAGCAGGTGGTACTGAAGCTAACAATACTGCAATTATTGCTGAAAAGGTAAAGTTACTTGGTGTTGAACCACTTGCTCATTTAACTTGTGTTAATAATGACAAGGTTTCTGTAGAAAAGGAACTTGATGAATTTAAGTCAAAAGGTATTGAAAACATCCTTGCTTTAAGAGGCGACATAGTTCCCGGTGTTGAACCAAAGAAAGACTTTTTACACGCAAGTGATTTGTGTAGTTATATTAAGGCAAGAGGTGACTTTGAACTTGCCGGTGCTTGTTATCCTGAAGTACATATGGAAGCAAAGGATATGGTTGAAGACATTAAGAACCTAAAGCATAAGGTTGAGTGTGGTGCAGAACACCTAATTTCTCAGCTATTCTTTGACAATGAAGTGTTCTATAAATTCCAGGATATGGCTAGATGTGCCGGTATTGATGTACCTATTGCAGCCGGTATTATGCCTGTTACAAATACAAAGCAGATTCAGAGAATGGTATCAATGTGTGGAGCAAGTCTTCCTGCTAATTTCTCAAGAATAATGCAGAAGTATGAGAACAATCCTGAGGCACTTCGTGATGCCGGTATTGCTTATGCAATTCAGCAGATTGTTGATTTAATTGCACATGGCGTTGACGGTATTCACCTATACACAATGAACAATCCTTATGTAGCCGGAAAAATTACAGAAGCAATTGGAAGTTTATTATGATAACATTATCAAATTTAAATAGGTCAGAGGCACTTCGTTATATGGGTGCTAAGGCACTTAACCCTGACAAAATGACAAGTGACATTATGGATGAAGTGGAAAATGAACTGTTAAAGGTTTGTAGACCTGCATATACCTTTACAGAAATTCCAAAGGACAGTCCGGCACTTGGTGGCAATGACATTAAGAAAGTTGTAGCAGAAAGCGAGAAGGTCTTGCTTATTGCTGCAACTTTAGGCATATATGTAGAAAAACTTTTGAGGAAAACTCAGATAACCGATATGGCAAAGGCTGTTGTAGTTGATTCAATGGCATCTGTCGCTATTGAACAGTTTATGGATAAGATTGAGGATGAACTAAAGGAAAGATACAAAGGTCTTTACTTTACCAACAGATTCAGTCCCGGTTATGGGGATTATCCTCTTGAAAAACAAAGAGAAGTTGTTAAAATCTTAAATACAGAGAAAAAGTTAGGACTAAGCCTAACAGACAGTTTGTTGCTTAATCCTACTAAGTCTGTTACAGCAGTAATCGGACTAAATAAAAATGAAGTAAAGGGAAAAATCAACTGTACTTCAAAGTGTATGAAGTGTGGAAACAAGAATTGTCCATATAGAAGGGAGAACTAATGGATTTCAAAACATTACTACAAAAAGACTTTATTATATATGACGGTGGTATGGGTACAATGCTACAGGACAGAGGTCTTGAGATGGGGCATAACCCAAATGTACTTAATATTACTAATCCTGAAACTATTGTTGAAGTACACAGAGAATATGTAAATGCAGGTAGCGACATTATTTGTTCAAACACATTTTCTACCAACAAATATAAATTGGAAGATACAGGCTATGGTGTTAAGGAAGTTGTAAAAGCTGCCCTTGATTGTACAGAAAAAGCAGTAGAAGGCACTGATGCTTTAGTAGCACTTGATATTGGTCCTATCGGTCAGCTACTTCAACCTAACGGTACTTTATCACCGGAAGAAGCATATGAAATCTTTAGGGAAATTGTTACTGCCGATGATAGATATGATGTTATTGCTATTGAAACAATGACAGACTTACTTGAAATGAAAACTGCACTTTTAGCTTGTAAAGAAAACAGTGACAAGCCTGTTCTTTGTACAATGAGTTTTGAGGAAAACGGCAGAACATTCCAGGGGGTTTCACCGGAGGCAATGATTCTTACACTAGAGGGACTAAAGGCTGATGCTATTGGTCTTAACTGTTCCTTAGGTCCTGATGAAATTGCTCCTATTCTAGAAAGAATTTGTAATAAGTGCAATGTTCCTGTTATTGCAAAGCCGAATGCCGGACTGCCTGACCCTGTAACCAACACTTATACAATGGGTGCCGAAGAATTCGGTGAAAAGCTTTCTGCACTTTCTAAGCTGGGGGTAAAGGTACTTGGTGGTTGTTGTGGTACAACTCCTGAATATATTAAGTGTCTAAAGAATGACTTGAAGAATTATAAATATGAAAAGAATGTTCACCCATATGTAACTTCAGTTTCTTCCGGTACAACTGTAGTGGAAATCAATCAGCCTAGAATTATCGGTGAGAGAATCAACCCTACAGGTAAAAAGTTATTTAAACAAGCACTTGTAAATAACGATATGGACTATATCCTAGGTCAAGCTATCAGTCAGCAAGAAGACGGTGCTGAAATTCTTGACATTAATGTAGGTCATCCTGAAATTGACGAAAAAGAAATGATGGTTAAAGTTGTTAAAGCAGTACAGGGTGTTGTTGATTTACCACTTCAGCTTGACTCAACAAAACCGGAAGTTCTTGAAGCCGGACTTAGAGCATATAACGGTAGAGCAATTGTAAACTCTGTAAATGGTGAAGAAAAGTCCTTAACAGAGATTTTACCTATTGTTGCAAAGTACGGTGCATCTGTTGTAGGTCTAACTCTTGATGAAGACGGTATTCCTGAAACAACAGAAAAGCGTGTTGAAATTGCAGAAAGAATTATCAAGAGAGCAACTGCCCTTGGTATTAGAGAAGAAGATATTTACATTGACTGTTTAACACTTACTGTTTCTGCTCAGCAGAGTGGTGCAGTACAAACCCTTGACGCTATTGAAATTATTAAGAGTAAATACAAGGTAAAGACAGTTCTTGGTGTTAGTAATATTTCATTCGGTTTACCTCACAGACCTTTGCTTAACCAAACATTCCTAACAATGGCTATGGAAAAAGGTCTTGACTTGCCGATTATTAATCCTAGTGTATTCGGTATGGCAGGTGCAGTCAGAGCCTTTAGAGTGCTAAAAGGATTTGACCAAGAAAGTCGTGACTTTATTGAAAAGTACAGTGACTATGTAATTGAAACAGTTAAGGATAGTCACGAAATGACTTTAACTCATGCAGTTATGAAAGGTTTAAAGAAAGAATGTCACGATATTACTGCTAAGAAGTTGGAAGATACCGACCCTATGGAAATTATTGACAAGGAGCTTATTCCGGCACTTGATAAGGTTGGTGACCTTTTTGAACAAGGTAAAGTTTTCTTACCGGGACTACTTTCATCAGCTACTGCAGCACAACAGGCATTTGAGATTATTAAGGAAAAGTTAGCATCCTCAAATGAAGAAAGTATATCAAAGGGTAAAATTATCCTAGCTACTGTTAAAGGTGACATTCACGATATTGGTAAAAATATTGTTAAGGTACTACTTGAAAACTACGGCTATGATGTAATTGACCTTGGCAGAGATGTTGAACCGGCACTGGTTGTTGAAACTGCAGTAAAAGAAAATGTTAAGCTAGTTGGACTTTCTGCTCTAATGACAACAACTCTAAAGAGTATGGAAGACACAATTGCACTTATCAGAAAAACACCTGAACTAAAAGATACAGCAGTTTTAGTAGGTGGTGCTGTGCTTACTGAGGAGTATGCTAAGAAAATTGATGCTGATTATTATTGCAAAACTGCTGCAATTTCAGTAGAAACTGCCAATAGGTTTTTTGGTAATTAAAACATAAACAACACATAAACATTTAATGTAGCAAATGTTTTAAAAATATTATATTATATACGAACAAATTATTATCACTGTATTGGACATATATATAGAAAAAATCACTTTACATTGACTTTACAATTTATAAGTTATATAATTTACTTGTGGAGTACCTTTATGTGAGTTGAGGTTTAGAGGGAACTCTGGAGAGGTAAATATGCGAATTTCAAATTTTAATTTCAGAAAAGTGATGCTACTTATTGTTGATGCAGTGATTATTTCAATTTGTGGCGTTATATCAAACTTTATTTTACAAGTATTAGATTTCCAAACAGGATTTAGAAGTATTGTGGAAACACCTTATGTTGTTGTTTCTATAATGATTAACGTTATTATATGTATTTTCTGCTTGTTTATATGTGGAGCATATAACAAGGCTTGGAGATATTTTAATGCAAAGGACTATCTGTCTTGCCTTATCGGTATGGTAGCCGGTGTTGTATTAAGTACATTAGTCCTTTCTTTAAGATACAATTCATTTAACTATGTTCTTCCATATACACTTATTAGTGGTGGACTTTCAGTAGTTGGTGTTGTATTATTTAGATTGATTTTTAAACGAGCATTTATTAAAATTAATGATGCCGGTGCTATTGATGTAGGCGAAAGAACTCTTATTGTGGGTGCAGGCAATGCCGGTAGGATTATTCTGGAAGATATTTTTAATGCAAAGCAAGACTCAGATAACCCATCAAAATCAATTTTCCCTGTAGGTTTTATTGATGATGACATACTAAAGCAGAACAATGTTATTAACAGTGTTAGAGTCTTGGGACAAACTACCGATATTCTCAAAATTTGCGAAAAAGAAAATATTTCACTTATTATCTTTGCTATTCCTTCATGTGAAGAAGAAGAAAGAAAGAGAATTCTTGATATTTGTTCTAAGACAAAATGTAAAATCAAGATTATTCCTTATATTTCAAAGCTACTCCTTGATGAAGGAAAAGACGGTACAAGACTGCTAAACCAAGTTAAGGATATTAGAATTGAAGATTTACTTGGCAGACCACCTATTACATTTGATAAGTCATCAATCAAAACTTTAGTTGAAGGCAAAGTTTGTATGATTACTGGTGGTGGTGGCTCAATCGGCTCTGAACTTGTAAGACAAATTGCACAATATAACCCTAAAAGAATTGTTATAGTTGACATATACGAAAATAACGCATATGATATACAACAAGAATTACGCCTTGAATATGGCGATAAGGTAAACCTTGATACAATTATTGCTTCTGTCAGAGATTATGACAAGATGGAACAGATTTTTGCACAGGAAAGACCTGACCTTGTGTGGCACGCAGCTGCCCATAAGCATGTTCCGCTTATGGAAACAGTTCCTTGTGAAGCAATTAAGAATAATATTTTCGGTACATATAATGTTGCAAGACTTGCACAAAAATATGGTGTTAAGAAATTTGTAATGATTAGTACAGATAAGGCTGTAAACCCTACTAATGTTATGGGTGCAACAAAAAGATGTTGCGAAATGATTATTCAGTATATGAGCCAGAACACAACAGGTACAGACTTTGTAACTACTCGTTTCGGTAATGTACTTGGAAGTAACGGTTCTGTTATTCCTATTTTTAGAAGACAAATTGAAAACGGTAAGCCTATTACCGTAACTCACCCTGATATTATCAGATACTTTATGACAATACCTGAGGCTGTATCTCTTGTACTTGAGGCTGCAAGTATGGCTAAAGGTGGAGAAATCTTTGTACTTGATATGGGTGAACCTGTTAAGATAACAACTCTTGCTGAAAATCTATGTAGAATGTACGGCAAGATTCCTTATAAAGATGTTGAAATTAAGTTCACAGGTCTTCGTCCCGGTGAAAAATTATTTGAGGAACTTTTGATGGATGAAGAAGGACTTAAACAGACAGATAATGAAAAGATTTTCATCGGTAATCAGATTCACATTGACAAAGACAAGTTACTTCATTCACTTGATGAACTTAAGGAATGTGCCAGTGAAAATGATGATGATGAGGCTCTTAAACTGTTGGCTGAGATTGTGCCAACTTTCAACCATCAAACAAATAAATAATTTATTTTAAGTATTGGAGAAAAAATATATGTGTGGTATTGTAGGTTATGTAGGACCTAGAGATTGTAGTGATGTGCTTGTCTCAGCTTTAACAAGACTTGAGTACAGAGGCTACGATTCTGCCGGAATTGCTGTTTTTGAAAATGGCAAGATTGAAGTTGCTAAGACTAAAGGCAGATTAAAAGATTTATCAGAAAAAATGGAAAGAGAGGGTAAGCCACTTGGTCATGCCGGTATTGGTCATACTCGTTGGGCTACTCATGGTCAGCCATCTGACATTAACAGTCATCCTCATTCCGGTAAGAGAGTAACTATCGTACATAACGGTATTATTGAAAATTACATTGAACTAAAGGACTATCTGTTAAAGAAAGGCAGAACTTTCCTTTCTGAAACAGATACAGAAGTTGTAGCACAGCTTCTTGACTATAAGTACAATGGTGATCCTATTGATACAATTCACAATGTTATCCGTATGTTAAAGGGTAGCTTTGCTTTTGGTATTGTATTTGCAGATTATCCTGATGTTGTATATGCAGTCAGAAGAGAAAGTCCTCTGATTGTTGGTATAGGTGAAGAAAAGAAGGAATGTTTCATTGCTTCTGATGTACCTGCAATTCTAAACTATACTAAGAAGTATTACCTAATGGACCATGATGAAATTGTAAAACTTTCTCATGACGGTGTAGAGTTCTTTGACAGTCATATGCTACCTGTTACTAAGGAACTTCAAGAGGCTGATTGGGATATGGATGCTGCCGAAAAGGGTGGCTACCCACACTTTATGATTAAGGAGATCCATGAACAGCCTGACTCAATTAAGAGAACTATTATTCCTAGAATTGTAAACGGTATGCCTGATTTATCTGAATGTGGCATTACTGTTGAAAAGCTAAGAGAATTTAAGAATATCCACATTGTAGCTTGTGGTACTGCTATGCATGCCGGTATGGTTGGTAAGTATGTTATTGAACAACTTGCAAGAGTTCCGGTTAATGTTGACATTGCTTCGGAATTTAGATACAGAAACCCACTTGTGGGTGAAGGTGACCTTGTAATTATTATTTCTCAAAGTGGTGAAACTGCCGACAGTAAAGCAGCAATGGCACTTGCTAAGGAATATGGCGCAAAGACACTTGCTATTGTAAATGCAAAGGGTAGCTCAATTGCAAGAGAGGCTGATATGCTTATCTATACTCACGCAGGTCCTGAAATTGCCGTTGCATCTACAAAGGCTTATATGGTACAGATTGCAGTTATGTATCTGTTTGCTTTTCAATTTGCTTTTGCTAAGGGTAAGATTACTGAAGAAGAATGTAAGTCACTTGTTTCTTCTTTGCTGGAAGTTCCTGATAAAGTTAAGGAAACACTAGACAAGATTATGGATGATTGTCAGTATGTTGGTAGTACTTTAATCAATGCTGATAGCCTACTATATATAGGTAGAGGTCTTGACTATGCACTTTCTATGGAAGGTTCATTAAAGCTAAAGGAAATTTCTTATATTCATAGCGAAAGCTATGCAGCAGGTGAACTAAAGCATGGTACAATTTCTCTAATTACTAAGGATATGCCTGTTATTGCAGTTGCAACTCAGAACCAACTTCTTGAAAAAACAATTTCTAATGTTAAGGAAGTTAAGGCAAGAGGTGCATATGTTATACTTATTTGTGATGAAGATAACACATTTGGTGAGGATGTAGCTGACCAGATTATCCAAGTACCTAAGTTTAGAGAAGAGCTTATGCCTATGCTTGCTATTGTTCCACTTCAGCTTATTGCTTACTATACTGCTTTATCAAGAGGTAACGATATTGATAAACCAAGAAACCTTGCAAAGTCAGTAACAGTTGAATAAGAATTTTTTAGGTCGGGAATAGGTTAAGTCTAGTCCCGACTTATGTTATTTGTTGACAATTTTTAAGAATGATGTATAATAACCACAAGGAGAGGTGGTGCATTAATGAGCTTTCAATGGCTACTAGATACCGGTGTAGTTGCAGTCAGAGTGGTATTACCACTATATGCACTGGTAATTATTTATTCAATTTTTGCATCAATGCGTCGTCACAGACGACCACAAAAGCCACTGCTTACTTTACATAATGTAGAAACCGGTGAGAAAATTCCGGTTCTGTTTTGGGAAAATTCTATCGGTAGAAGTAGAGGCAGTGATATAAGGGTTAACGACCCAGCCGTTTCCAGAGACCATTGTATCCTTTTGCGTAGACAAGAGGGTTGGATGATTACCGACATTGGTAGTACACAGGGTACTTATGTTAACGGTGAAAAAATAGTCAGTAACGGTAGAGAGAGAAAGTTATCTTTCTTTGCAAGTATTATCGACTCAGTAAAAAGTAATATTCAAAAGGGTATTAAAGCAGTAGATGATACTACTGTTAACCGTACCAAACTTTTGATTGGTGATGAAATTCAAGTTGGCTCAAACCTGTTCAGAGTTGAACGAGGTGACGAGTATATTGAGCCTATTAAACCAAATAGATTTATGGGAAAAATCAGCAATAAGCCTTCTATGAAACAGTATAAGCTGATGATTATGATTACTATTTTCCATTTTCTAATGGCTATAGAGGCTTGTTGGGATTATTACGATAAAGACTTAATGCCATTTGTTTATTGTGGCGTTTTCTCAATTATCGGTTGGGTACTGTTCTTTGTGTCCAGCAATATTCTTAAGAGAACTAACTTTGAGTTAGAGGCTTTGGGACTTTTCTTGACAGGACTTGGACTGATGTTACAAGTTAGGCAAGAAGCAAAAATGTCTATTATGACTATTGTAACTGCTGTTGCAGGTATAATAGGATTTATGATAATTGTTAAGTTGCTTGAAAAACCCGATTGGGTTCAGCGTTTCCGTTTTTGGGGAATGATTTGTGCCGTAGGTCTGCTTGGACTTAACCTTGTATTTGGTACTGTACAGAACGGTGCTGCTAACTGGATTTCTGTTGGTGGTATCTCAATTCAGCCATCAGAAATTGCAAAGATTCTTTATATCTTTGTAGGTGCCGGTACTCTTGACTCAATTATGACAAGAAGAAATAAAATTGAGTTTATTATTTTCTCAGCAATTTGTGTTGGTGAACTTGCCCTAATGGGTGACTTTGGTACTGCGCTTATTTTCTTTGCAACATTCCTATTTGTTGCATTTATGCGTTCCGGTGATATTAAGACAGTGTTACTTGCACTTGCTACAGCTATTGGTGGTGGTGCTTTGATACTAAAGATTAAGCCATATATTGCAAAGAGATTTAATACTTGGGGACATGCCATTGAATATGCTTCAGACGGTGGTTTCCAGCAAGCCCATGTGTTAACTTATTTAGCATCAGGCGGACTTTTTGGTGTGGGCATCGGTAACGGCTTTTTGAAGTATGTATTTGCTTCCGAAAGTGACCTTGTATTTGGTATTGTTTGTGAAGAACTTGGCATAATCGTAGGCTTTGTACTTATTATTGCAATTCTTTGCCTAGCAATTTATACAAGAGATATTGCCACAAGAAGTAGAAGTACATTCTATTCTATCTCTGCTTGTTGTGCTGCCGGTTTATTTATTGTACAGATGTCACTTAATGTTTTTGGTGCAACAGATATTTTGCCACTAACAGGTGTTACATTCCCATTTGTATCAGCCGGTGGTTCTTCAATGATTTCTTGTTGGGGGCTTTTGGCATTTATTAAGGCAGCAGACGAAAGAACTTATTCTCAGAAACGAGGATAAATTTATTTGATTATTTAGTTAAAGGAGGAATTGTATCCGATGAAAAGAACATTACGCAGAAGTGGTATGATATTTATTGTTGTACTGCTTATTATCGGTGGATTAGGATACCTTTCCTATAGAATATTCTTTAATCAAAACACTTGGATTAATATGGCGTATAACCGTCATATTTCTTCCGATGGTGGTTTAACTCAGGCAGGTACTATTACAGACAGAAACGGTGTTGAACTTGCAAAGTCAGTTAACGGTAAGAGACAGTACAATGATGACGAAAATGTCAGAGAAAGTATGCTTCATATTGTTGGTGACGATACAATCAACATTGGTACATCTATTCAGTCAATGTACCGTATGAGCCTTACAGGTTACAGTCCATTATTTGGGCTTGGTCTGCCATCATCACTAAAGGCTAACAGTGATATGCGTCTAACTGTTGATGCAACAGTTAATTCAGCAGTTTATCAGGCTTTTGGTAAAAAGACAGGTTCTTGTGTTGTGTTTAACTACAAAACAGGTGAGATACTATGTGACGTATCAACACCTTCATATGACCCTAACGCACCACCTACAATTACCGAAGATAACCAGGATGACTACAAGGGTATCTATATTGATAACTCTGTAAGTAGTACATACACTCCCGGTTCTATCTTCAAGATTGTAACAACTGCCGCTGCACTAAAGTACATTGACGATATTGATACTCGTACCTGGGAATGTGCCGGTGTAGAAAAAATCGGTGGTGATGACGATAGTAGTGAGGTTTACTGTAATGACGGTGAGGCTCACGGTACAGAAACTTTAGCACAGGCTTTCGGTAATTCTTGCAACATTGTTTTTGCTGAGATTGCTACAGAGCTTGGTAAAGAAAAAATGACTGAAGTTGCCAAAGAAATGGGTATTAACGGCTCATTCTCTATTGGTGATATTCCTATAAAAGACGGCAGTTATGATGTTAGTAAAGCAAGTAAGAACCAACTTGCATGGTCAGGTGTAGGTCAATATACCGACCTGGTAAACCCTATGCAGATGGCTATTATTTGTTCAGCTATTGCAAATGACGGTAAACCGGTTTTACCATATTTGCTAGGCAGTGACGAAAGCATTTTAACTTCACTTCATATTACAACCGGCGGTGGCACAGGTAGTAGAATGATAGACAGCTCTATTGCAAAGAAAATTGCAGAAATGATGCGTAACAATGTTCAGAACTATTACGGTGACGGTAGTTTTCCGGATGGTCTTGAAGTTGCAGCTAAGACAGGTACAGGTGAAACTGTAAAGTCTAACGGTTCAAGCAGCGACAAGAACAATGCTTGGACAGTTGGTTATTGTCAGAATAGTGACTATCCACTGGCCTTTGCAGCAGTTGTAAGTGATGTTGAGGGTTATGGCTCTACTAACGCTATTCCTATTCTAAATACTGCACTATCTGCTTGTATGTCTTCTATGGATAAAAAGTAATTCTTTACAAGAAGTCGTTAAAGTTTTTGTATAAAATGATAGATTTTTCTATATGCGACCTCTTGCAAATAAGGATATACAATATTTGATATAAATAATTGTATTATAAATATTATTAAGGGGAAGTATTTGTGTACTTTCCCTTTATTTTTTGTAATAACTATGCTATAATATAACCTATAATCGGAAATTATAGGCAAATTTCTAAATAAAGGATGAGAAAAATGAACATACTTAGAAAAATGTTTGGCTCTTACAGTAAGAAAGAGTTAAAGAGAGTTGAACCTATCACACAGAAGGTACTTGCTCTTGAAGAAAAATATACAAATATGTCTGAAGAAGAACTAAAGAATCAGACAACTGTTCTTAAAGAAAGACTTGCTAACGGTGAAACAACTGATGATATTCTACCGGAAGCATTTGCTACTTGTAGAGAAGCATCATGGCGTGTACTTGGTATGAAGCACTTCCCTGTACAGATTACCGGTGGTATCATTCTACACCAAGGTAGAATTGCTGAAATGAAAACAGGTGAAGGTAAAACTTTAGTTGCCACACTTCCTGCTTACCTAAATGCCCTAACAGGTGAAGGTGTTCATATTGTTACAGTCAACGATTACCTAGCTACTCGAGACAGTGAATGGATGGGTAAGGTTTATAAATACCTAGGCTTAACAGTAGGTCTTATTACTCAGGATATGGACAACGATACAAGAAAAGAAATGTATGGTTGTGACATTACATATGGTACAAACAATCAGCTTGGCTTTGACTATCTTCGTGACAATATGGTTGTTTACAAAGAAGATAAGGTTCAGCGTGGCCATGCATTTGCAATCGTGGATGAAGTTGACTCAATCCTTATTGATGAAGCCAGAACTCCACTTATTATTTCAGGTCAAGGTGACAAGTCAACTGACCTATACACAAGAGCAGATAAGTTTGCTAAGACTCTAAAGAAATATGTATTTACAGAAGTTGATGCTAAGGAAGATAAAGAAGATTTCTATGCTGAAAACAACATTGACTACATTGTTGATGAAAAGGCTAAGACAGCTACACTAACACAAATCGGTGTTAAGAAGGCTGAAGAATTCTTTAACCTAGAAAACCTAACTGACCCTGACAACCTAACAATTCAGCACCATATTAATCAGGCTATCAAGGCTAACGGTGTTATGAAGAACGAAGTTGACTACATCGTAAAAGACGGTGAAATCATTATCGTTGATGAATTTACAGGTCGTCAGATGATTGGTAGAAGATATAACGAAGGTCTACACCAGGCTATTGAAGCTAAGGAAGGTGTAGAAGTTCAGAATGAAAGCAAAACACTTGCTACCATCACATTCCAGAACTACTTCCGTCTATACAAGAAACTTTCCGGTATGACAGGTACTGCTCTAACAGAAGAACAGGAATTCCAGGAAATTTACAAACTTGATGTTGTTGAAGTTCCAACAAACAAACCTCTATTGCGTAAGGATTTACCGGACTTAATCTTCCCAACAGAACAGGGTAAGTTCCATGCAATTATTGAAGATATTATTAAGTGCCACGAAAAAGGACAGCCTGTTCTGGTTGGTACAGTATCAATTGAAAAGTCAGAATTACTATCAAAGATGCTAAAGAAGCGTGGCATTAAGCACAATGTTCTAAATGCTAAGCATCACGAAAAAGAAGCTGAAATCGTTGCTCAGGCAGGTAAACTTGGTGCAGTTACTATTGCTACTAATATGGCAGGTCGTGGTACCGATATTATGCTTGGTGGTAATGCTGAATTTATGGCTAAGACTCAGATGAAGAAGATGAAGTTCTCTGAAGAACTTATTGCTGAGGCTGATGCTTATTCTGAAACAGATGATAAGGATATTCTATTTGCAAGGAATACATTTAAAGAACTTCTTGATGAATATAAGGATGAAATCAGTGAAGAAGCTGAGAAGGTTCGTGAAGCCGGTGGTCTTTACATTATGGGTACAGAAAGACACGAATCTCGCCGTATCGACAATCAGTTAAGAGGTCGTGCAGGTCGTCAGGGTGATCCCGGTACTTCAAGATTCTATCTATCAACAGAAGATGACCTAATGCGTCTATTCGGTGGGGATAGAATGAAGTCAATTATGAGTACACTAAAGGTTTCTGATGATACTCCTATCGAAAACAAGATGCTTACAAATATTATTGAATCTTCACAGGAAAAGGTTGAAGCAAGAAACTTTGGTATTCGTAAGAATGTTCTACAGTATGATGATGTTATGAACAAGCAGAGAGAAATCATTTACGGTCAGAGAGATCAGGTTCTTAATGGCGAAAATGTACATGATGACATTATCAAGATGCTAAAGGATACAATTGAAGAAAATGTTAGCCTATATGTAAATGACCATATTCTTCGTGAATCTTGGAACTTATCTTCACTAAAGGAAACTTACAAGTGGTTAGTTCCTGATAAGGACTTCCTAGTATTTACAGGTGATGAACTTGATAAGTTAGACAAGAAGGATATTATTGAACTTATCACAAACAAGGCTCTTGACTTGTATAAGGAAAATGAAGAAGTACTTGACGCTGAAACAATGGAAGAAATGGAAAGAGTTTATCTTCTAAAGTCAGTTGATACACATTGGATGGATCACATTGACGCTATGGAACAGTTAAAGCAGTCAATTTACCTAGCATCATACGGTCAGAAAGACCCTGTTGTTGAATACAAACTTGTTGGTTTTGATATGTTTGACGAAATGATTGCTGCAATTCGTGAAGATACAGTTAAACTTTGCCTACTTCAGCCAAAGAGGATTGCAAGAGTAAAGGCTCAGCAGGAAGAAATGGCTAGAATTCGTGAAGAAGAAGAAAAGAAAGCAGCAGAGGCTCATCAGGTTCTACTTGATAAGCAGAGCAAAGCTCCAATGCCAAGCCCAATCAGCCTAGCACTAAAGAGAGAACAGGTAGCAGTACCAACTCAGGCTGGTGTTAGTGACAATGGTGAAAAGCCAAAGAGAAAGCCAATCGTTAAGAAAAACAAGGTTGGCAGAAATGACCCTTGTCCTTGTGGTTCAGGTAAGAAGTACAAGAAGTGCTGTGGCAGAGATGAATAATTGTTAATTCATTTTCTAAATTTAAAAATCAAATAGTTTTATAGCAAAAAAACACCACTTACCTTTCGGTAGGTGGTGTTTTTATTAACTATTATTCGTACATAATAGAGTTTGTTTGCAGTTCTTCAAGTCGCTTTTTGTATCTTTTCTTTTGTTTTAAAAGTGAAATAAGTCCCAATATAAATGTTATAGTAAAAAATATGTAGATACCTGCTATTGTATATAGAACAACTGATTTAGCTAAAATTGCTGTTAATGTAAGGAGAAGTGTTGTTATAAAAAACAGTATTAACATAGCCCAATATAATTTGCAAAAATGAGAGAATTGTTTTTTCATTATTGTGTAAAAGTTAATTTTAGAGTCAGTATCGTTAATAAAGTCAGCATCAACTTCAGATTTTTTACCGGTTAAGTACAGTAAATTTCCAAAACCGTCCATAGTGTGAGGAATAGACTCATAACCATACTGTGCAACAAAGGCAGAGATTTGAGAAACTTTTTCCTTTTCTACTGCATAAAAAATTGTTGTGTATTCATCAGGTTGAGTTTTGATAAAGGTGTATAGACATCCACTTTTTATGTAAACCAGCTTATAGCCTTGCTTGTTCATTTCATTAATATATTTTAACTCTTTTTCTAAGTCAAAATAAAATCTACATTGTGTGATTTTGTCCTTATTTTTCATTTTGTCCCTCCAATATATGTTTACCGTTATTAAAAAGTTCTTCAAGTCTTTTTACCTCGTTGTTAACGGCATCTTTACCTAGTGGAGTAATAATATATTCTTTTTTGCTTAGGTCATTACTTTTCTGTTCAACTATAAATCCTTTTTTTGTCAATGTGTTTAATGCACCGTAAAGTGTACCGGCACCTATTGTTAGTCTACCGTTAGTCATTTTCTGAACATTTTGCATAATTCCATATCCATGAAGTGGTGTGTAAAGTGAAAGCAAAATGTAGTAAACTGCTTCAGTTAGTGGTGGATATTTTGAGTTAGGCATAGTATCAATCCTTTCTATATATTGTTAACTGATATATCGACAACTGATATATCATATTGTGAGTATATCATACGCCGATATAGTTGTCAACATTTTAAATTAAAATTGTGGGAAAATAAAAGGTGATGCACAATGTACACCACCAAAAAAATTTTTATTTTTATGTAATTATAGTTAATCTGCTTTCTTAACCTTACCACAGAACAAAAAGAAAATTCCCACAACTGCAACTAGGCAAGATGCCATACCGGAATAAGTTGACATATCATTAGGTTCTAGTGAAAATATTTTTAAACCATCAATATTTCCAAGTGCAGTACAAGTGATTGAAAATATCAGTAGCAAAATGCTAAGTGAAAATAGCATTACACCAACTCGGAAAATCCAATTCCACTTTGTTTCTTTTTCTCTTTTTGTGAAAATTTTAAAAAATAGTGTTTTAATTTTTTCCATTGCAATACTCCGTATAGCAGTCTGTCAGTCTGCCAAAATCTTCAAGTGAAAGTTTCTCTGCTCTAATAGACGGTGCAAGATTTGCCTTTTCAATAAGACTGTTTGCTTCTTGCTTTGAAATGCCTAAGCCTGATGAAAGACTGTTTGAAAGTGTCTTTCTACGCTGAGAAAAACCTGCCTTTACTACCTTTCTAAAGTCTTTTTCATTCTTAACTTCAACATTAGGCTTGTCCGAAATATTTAGCTTAATAACTGCACTGTCAACATTAGGACTAGGCATAAATGAACCTCTTGAAACATTGAACAGAAATTCAGGTGTACTGTAATATGACACAGCAACTGTTACTGCACCACTTTCTCTTGAACCTACCTTTGCAGTTAGTCTGTCTGCTGCCTCTTTCTGTACCATTACAGTTAGTGACTTTATCGGTAACTTTTCTTCAAGAAATTTCATAATAATTGGGGAAGTAATGTAGTAAGGCAAGTTAGCACATACCACCACATCAAGACCGTTGAATTCTTCTTCAATTAGCTTTCTAACATCAATTTCCATAATGTCACCACTGACTAATTTGAAGTTCTTATGTTCTGCTAAAGTTTCAGCCAATACCTCAGGTAGCCTTTGGTCTAGTTCAACAGAAACAACCTTGTCTGCCCTTAAACAAAGTTCGTGAGTAAGTACACCAATACCCGGACCTACTTCCAAAACACCGACTCCACTATCTGCTCCACATTCTTCTGCCATTCTGGGGCATACTGATGGGTTAACAAGGAAGTTTTGTCCCAATCCTTTGCTAAAGGTAAAACCATGCCTACCTAAAATTTCTTTAATTGTACCAATGTTTGATAGTCCATTCATATTATAAATTCCTTAATCCCTTTGGATATTTGTTTTTTAGTGTGCCGTTACTTGCTTTGCCAAAACCTGTAACAATACTGTTTACTGCAACTGCTGTGTAACCTTTAGTTTCTTTAGGTACAGGAATTTCCTCGCCATGCAGAAACTTTTTGATTTCTTCACTGTTAATGTCAAGGTCAACATAGCTTTTGCAATCTTCTGTTTTACTTGCCATAAAAGCACTATGACAAGGTTCAATTCTATTTTTCTTGATTTCACCTAGTAAGATACCTGCCCTTAGAACATTCAGTCCTTTTATGTTAGGCATATTGTTTGGCAATAAGTAAATTTTATCCTTAATAACTTCTAGGTTACTGCCAAATGGTCTGTTATTAAAAATACTGTCGTAAAACTCAAGATACTTCTTTTCATCTTTAGGTTTAGTGTATTTGTATGGTTCTGTGTAGCCGTCATTTGATGATGTCTTTCTAAGTCTGCAACAGAAATGGCCCTCACCACCATCATTGATGAAAATTCTCTTTGCATATTTTAGCGTGTTTCTGCCATAGGTTTTGCCACTGTCCTCAATTATAAAGTCAGGATTTTCTTCAATAAACTTTGTGATAACACCTTCATTTTCTCGCTTATTGTATGTGCAAGTTGAATACACAAGTACACCGTTTTCTTTTAAACAGGTTTTTGCACTGTTTAAAATTTCTAATTGTCTGATACTACAAGTAACTGTGTGTTCGTAACTCCATTCTTGCTGAGCCTCATTGTCCTTTCGGAACATTCCTTCCCCTGAACAAGGTGCATCAACTAGAATTTTATCGAAAAAGTTTGGTAACTTTTCTGCAATTACCGTTGGATGGTTTGAAGTTACAATTGCATTTTTAACACCCATTCTCTCTATATTGGAAAGGAGAATATTTGCTCTGCTTTTTATAATCTCATTACAAACTAAAAGCCCTTTGCCGTTTAGCAAAGATGCAATCTGTGTGCTTTTGCCTCCCGGTGCTGAGCACATATCAAGTACAAAGTCACCTTCTTCTACACCAAGCATAGGTACTGCCGAAGTGGCTGATGGTTCTTGAATATAGAAAGCACCTGCATGATGAAGTGGATTTTTCCCAAGTCCTTTTTCTTCGTTAGGATAGTAGTAACCGTTATCACAGAAAGGTGTTTTCTTTAGTGGAAAGTCCAGAAGTGACTGCAACTTTTCACCGGTACACTTTAGAGTATTTACCCTTAAACCTTTGTATGGTTCTTCATTGTAGCATTTTAAAAATTCATCATAATCATCCGGTATTAAATTTTTTATTTCTTCAAAAAATTTTTCCATATGTATATTTCCTTTATATTTACAGATACTGTTTCTGTAAGGGAGGTGTTCTTATGAACAATAGATATAGACAGAATAACAATCAGAATCAGAACCAGAACAACAACCAGAACCAGAACAATAATCAAAATCAAAATAACAATCAGCAGAATCAGAACCAAAATCAGAACTGCCACAAAAATCAGTCTAACAATCGCAAGAACAATCAGAACATTTAATTTTTAGCAATATGATTTTACATTTTAGCGTGTAGAAAGTTAATTCTACACGCTTATGTGCTGAATTTACATAATTATATTTTACCTTATTTTACGGTGTAAATCAATGTTTATTTAGGTTCAACAAAAGGTACTCCAAAATATTCTGCAACACTCATTGCAAGTACTCTGGCAATGTTTCCAATGTTGTCCCTAATCCATTGTGCATCTTGACGGTTATCATGATAAGCAACTTCAATCAGTACACTAGGGGCTTTTGTCTGTCTAACTTCTCCTAAAGATGTGGTAGGGATAATTTCTATACTTCTGGGGTAAATGGTTTTGTAGTTTTTTGCTATGATTTCAGCAAACCTTTTACCATTAACCGAAGTAGGGTAGTAGTAAATATCTGCACCTGTATTTTGTCCTTTCACACTTTCAGGAGAGGCATTACTGTGTATTGCTAGGTGTAGGTCATAGTTGTCACTGTTGCTTTGTGCAATAACTTGTCGCACATTATCGGTAGGGCTGTTGCGAACAAAATTAATTCCTGATGCATAAAGGTAAGGTTCCATTGCATCAGCAATAAGGTTCATATAGTATTCTTCATTGCCACCATCAACAAATGGATTGAATTCTTGTGTTGAGGGACTTAAAAATAAAGTAGGCATAAAAACACTCCTTTTCTGTTATCTTTAAAGTTTATGAAAAAAAATTAAAAAAATTACTAAAAAGGTCTTTACAAATGAAAAACTTTGTGCTAATATAATATCAAATCAGTAATGATTATCAATTTTATAGATAGGAGGGTGTTTATGAGAAGAAACTTTAGTGCTAAGCGTCAAGCTATTTATGATATGCTTATAAATAGAACTGACCATCCATCAGCTACTCAGATTTATGAGGACTTAAAGGAAGATTATCCTGACCTTAGCCTTGGTACTGTTTATCGCAATATCTCACTTTTTAAGGATGAGAAAATGGCAATTTCTGTTTGCTCCCTAAACGGTGAAGAAAGAATAGACGGTAACACTACACCTCATACACATCTGGTATGCACCTATTGTGGTAAGATTACTGACTTATTCACAAACGATATTGGCGCAAGAAACAATGTTGTAGGGGATGGCTTTATAATAGAGAAAAGAGCTATCACTTACTACGGCAGATGCAGAGAATGTGACAATCGTTTAAAAAGTAAAAACATAGAAAATTAAAATTTATATTATCTTAGGAGGAAAATTATTATGGCAAAATGGGTTTGTGCAGTATGCGGTTATGTTCACGAAGGTCCTGAACCACCGGAAAAGTGTCCACAGTGTAACGCACCGGCATCAAAGTTTAATGAACTAAAGGAAGGTGCAGGTTTCGCTTGTGAACATCAGGTAGGCATTATTGATGGTGTTTCAGAAGATATTATTGCAGATTTAAGAGCTAACTTTAACGGTGAATGTTCTGAAGTAGGTATGTACCTAGCAATGGCAAGAGTTGCTGATAGAGAAGGCTATCCTGAAATCTCAGCAGCATTTACAAAGTATGCTTTTGAAGAAGCTGAACATGCAGCAAAGTTTGCTGAAATTCTTGGTGAAGTTGTAACAGACTCTACAAAGAAAAATCTACAGTTAAGAGCAGAAGCTGAAGCAGGTGCTTGTGAAGGTAAGCTAGACCTAGCAGTTAGAGCAAAGAAAGCTAACCTAGACGCAATCCACGATACAGTTCACGAAATGGCTAAGGATGAAGCTAGACATGGTGCAGGTTTCCAAGGTCTGCTAAATAGATATTTCGGCTAATTTCTTAATATCAATATTATAAAATTAAGGCTAGTTACTATAACGGTAACTAGCCTTTTTGCGTGTTGAAAATGTGTATATTTGTTTATGTTTTTATTTGTAGGTGATAATTCAGTTTAACAAATTAGGGTTTGTGGGGTTGTTTATGTAATATAGGTTAATTAAAGAATAACCGATTAATTCATCTAATTTATAGTTTTTCCCTCCTTCAGTCGATTTATAAAAGGTAAATTGCCGTTCCGTCAATTTACAATCGACAGCTCCCTCGTCTGAGGGAGCCAAGCGTAATATGTACAAATTTACAAGTTTGTACATAATTAAAAAATTGTACAGACCTTGTTGCCTCCCTCGCTGTGACCCGACCCCAAAAAGTTAGACCAAAAAATTTAGCTTTAGGAGGTCGGTATTTTTATGAGAAAATACAGTTTTGAATTCAAGAAAAAAGTAGTAATGGATTATCTTGAAGGAAAAGAAGGGTATAAGAGATTACGAAAAAAGTATGGAATGCCTGATACACATCAAATACGAACATGGATTTCATCCTACAAGAAATTTGGAGATAAAGGAATAATGGGTTCAAACAAAAATAGAACTTACTCTTTTGAATTTAAATTGTATGTGGTAGAATTGTACTTGACAACGGAAGCATCATATCGAGAAGTAGCTTTGAGTGTAGGTATATACGACCCATCAACAATAGTAAAGTGGGTAAATGACTATCGAAAAGCAGGAATTGATGCGTTGCGACCAAAAAGAAAAGGAATGAAGCATACAGTGTCAAGGACAAAGAAAAATAAACCTAATAAAGATAATCAGGAATACCTAAAAGAGCTTGAAGAAGAAAATTTAAGATTAAGAATAGAGAATGCTTTTTTAAAAGAAGCGAGGAGAATGCGTTTAGAGGACGAAGCAAAAATGAGAGAAAGGCTCGACTCATTAGCAGTCTCCGAGGACAATTCAGATTAAAAGACCTTCTCTCATACACAGAAATGCCAAAAGCAACATATATGTATTGGCAAAAGAGATTTGATAGGGAAAATCCGGATAAAGCAATAGAAAAAGAAATTTTGGACATACGAAAAGAAAATCCAAACTATGGATATAGAAGTCTTTGTAAAGCTTTAAGAAATAAAGGTGTTGTTGTTAATAAGAAGAAGGTACAAAGAATAGTACAAAAATTAGGCATACAGGTAAAATCATTTACCCGTAAAAGCAGAAAATACAATTCTTACAAAGGTGAAGTGGGCAAAATAGCACCAAACAGAATAAGACGAAGATTTAACACAAATATACCACATCAAAAAATAACAACAGATACAACAGAATTTAAGTATTATGAAATTGATAAGAAAGGAAGAATGACAACTAAAAAACTCTATTTAGATCCATTTATGGATATGTATAATGGAGAAATAATCAGTTATGGAATATCAAAAACACCATCATCAGAGAATATTCTAAATGCATTAGACAAGGCAATAGAAATAACAAAAGATTGTAAATATCGAAGAACCTTTCATTCAGATAGAGGATGGGCATATCAAATGAAAGCATACAAATACAAACTAAAGGAAAATAGAATCTATCAAAGTATGTCAAGAAAAGGAAATTGCTATGATAATTCAAAGATGGAAAACTTCTTTGGAATATTAAAACAAGAAATGTATTATGGAAAGACATACTACAGTTATGAAGAACTTGAACAAGCAATAAATACATATATTGACTACTACAACAACAAAAGAATAAAAGAAAAATTAGGCTGGTTAAGTCCGGTTGAATTTAGAATTAAAAGAAAAATTGCATAACAAAAAGCGTAATAGTTTTTGCTACTACGCTTTTAAGTCTAACTTTTTGGGGTCACTACACTGAGGGAGGTGGCTTTGCATATGCAAAGACGGAAGGAGTGGTTGGAATTGTAAATTTATTTACAATTCCATATTAGTTGAAACTATCAAATAGCACTACAAACCCAAATTTATCAAATTTATCTTTACCAATAACCAAAATTGAAAAACCTAAATTTGTCTTTATGAAGAAACATATTACCAAAGGCTACAACTAAATATTACAAGAAAAGTCAGCTTAACTGCTGACTTTTTTAATAAGAACTATGCTATAATAGAAAGAAAAAATATAATGTAGAATATAGAATTGTTTGAATTTTATTGTAGAAAATAAAAATTTTTAAATTTACTGCACTAAAAGAAACTTTTGATTCGTTTTATTTATGAAAGGAGGTTAAGAGATTGTTAAATCCACTTACCAGAGATGATTACAATAAAGTTGTTGAAGAATTCTCCGATATGATTTTTAGAATAGCTTATCAAAACTTATGTAACATTGCTGATGCAGAGGATGTTGTTCAGGAAGTTTTTATTTCTTTGCTAAAGTCAAAGGGTAAAATTTTCAAAGATTCTGAACATCTAAAGTCTTGGCTAATCAGAGTGACAATCAACAAATGCCTTGATGTAAGACGATCCTTTTTCCGAAAAAATACTGTGCCTATTGAGTCACAGGTGATTTCATATACAGACGAAGAAAAAGTCCTAATGGACGAAATTATGAAACTACCTAAGGACTACCGAAATATTATCTACTTGTATTATTATGAGGGATATAAAATAAAGGAAATTGCAGAAATTCTTGGAAAAAATCAAAACACTATCAGTTCAAAATTACAAAGAGGCAGAAATAAGTTGAAGGAAAATCTTATTGAGGGAGGTTATTATAATGAAAGAAATTTACAAGAATGCACTTGATAAAGCAACCTTACCAAAAGAAAGAAAAGAAAATATTAAAAGCCTTTATGATAAGGTAAATAAGGAGGATAATGTTGTGAGTATTGAAAAGAAGAGAAATATCAAAAAGCCTTTAGCATTTGTGGCAGCAGGTTTAGTATGTGCAGTAGCAGTTGGCAGTACATTTGCTGTAGGTCAGTTTAATGATAGTAAAAATAGTGGTAGTAAGAATAGCTTTGTACTTAATGTTAGTGCAGCAGAAATCGGAAGAAAAGTTGCTAATGGTGATAAAACTGACACCAAGGGTTCAAAAGTAACTACTGGCACTTCCGGTTATATAGTTAGCCAAGGTGATGATAAAACTTGGCATTATGACTTTACTTTGCCTGTTGTCTGCAAAGGTAATAACATTGACGAAATTACTTATACAGTAAACAGAGGTTCGATAACTTTAGATTCAGAAGAAACTGATAAAAAATCTGAAACTGTCAGTTACAAAGCTTTGCCTAAAGACAAACTTGTTTCTCTAGATATCTGTGGAGATTCATCTTCATTGAGTAAGTCAGAACAGCAAATTTTGGATAAAGGTTTAATCCCACAAGCTGATATGGAACAGTATAAGAACGCTATTGATATTCTTCTAAAGGATCTTAAAGTAACTGTTAAGGCAAAGTTTAATGATGGTACAACTGAAGAAGAAACTATTAATGTCAATTCAAAACTTTGTACATCAGAAGAATTAAATGATGATGGACAGCGTGATGATGACATTATGCTTTACAATGATGACTTAGATTCAGATGAAGATGATGTTTACCTTAGCTTTGAAGTAGAAAAGTAAACACAAAATTTACTCAAAACAAACCCATTAAATCGTATATTTAAATCCCAAAAAGAAAAGTCGGCTTAATTGCTGACTTTTCTTGCGTTTGTAACGAACATATTTATTTTTTCTTTGCTTTTGCCTATACCGTTTTCATTTTCAACACCGGAAGAAACATCAACACAATCAGGGTGCAGAACCTTTATTGCATTAGCCACATTATCCGGATTTAGTCCACCGGCAAGTATCATCAATTTATCACTTTTAGGAAATGTTTTTAATGTATTCCAATCAAAGGTTTTTCCACTTCCCGGTTCTTGAGCATCAAAAACAAAACCCTTTATTTTGTCAATATTTTTGAAATTCTCATATTCATCAATATCCTTTACATTAAAGGCTTTTAGTATTGGAATATCAGTGCTTTCAATAATACTGTTTTCTAACTTACCATGAATTTGAATATAGTCAAAACCTAAGTATTCAATTATCTTAACTTGCTCTAAAGTAGGGGAAACTGTAACTGCAACTTTCTTAATGCTTTCATCAAGTGCATTTATAATTTCAGTTGACTTTTCTTCATTAATATTTCTTTTGCTTTTAGGAAAGAACATTACCATTCCTGCAAAGTCAACATTGTTTTCATTTAAGTATTCTGCCTCTTTAGTAGAAGTCAGTCCACAAATTTTAATTTTCATATGTCACCTATTATTAAAAATCTATGAAAAAAAGTCCGTAATAATACGGACTTAATTTTTATTTTGCTTTCTTAAGTAATTTTAACTTTTTCTTATTAATATTACTGTTTTCTAAAATTGACTTTAAATCAAAGTCCAGAACTTCTTTGTCAATTAAGAAACCTTCACCGTCAGTAATGAAGAAATAGAAGTAATCATTAGTTTCATAAATACCAAAGAAATCTTCATACTTTACTAAATCTTCACCAAGCAATACACCTTCATTATTAAATATGTATTCAACTTCTTTATTTTCAAGTTGGCTAATATCACTTTTAGGTTTTACATAGTAAACCATTGTGATAATAATACCACCGATAATTGCAATTGCAGGATATATAACTGTAGTAAAATTAAGTTCAAACTTTCTGTTGTAGATAAATGAACATACAATTACTGCAATACATAGTAAGTATAGAATTGCCGGTTTTAGAAAAGACTTTTTGTTTAGAGTAAATCTCTTAAAGCCGATTATCATATCTTTTGTATAATTAGTTTTGATTTTATATTCCATTTTTCTCACCCAAAGTGATTTTAACACAAAATACTAAATTGTGCAATGCCTTTTCTTGATATATATTGCACATTATGATATAATTATATGAATAAAAATATTGAATAAGGTGGGTGTAAACTTATGGATGTTAGAGTTAATGATAAAATTGAAATGAAAAAAGCTCATCCTTGTCAAAATAAAATTTTTACTGTTACAAGAGTAGGCATGGATTTCAAGATAAGATGTGACAAATGTGGTCACGAAATTATGATACCTCGCAGTAAAGTTGAAAAAAATATTAAGAAGATAATCAGGGAATAATATGTTTGATAAAATTGAAATTTTTAGTAAAAGATATGATGAATTAAATAACAGACTTTATGACCCAACAGTTGCCTCAGATGCAACAAAGTTTAATGAAATTATGAAGGAAGTAAAGTCTATTGAACCTATTGTGTTAAAGTATAGAGAATACAAGAAAGCACAACAGACAATTAAAGATAGCCTTGAAATTTTGGAAACAGAAAAAGACAAGGAAATCAGAGAACTTGCCCAAATGGAAATGGATGAGGCAAAGGACTCATTGGATGGTATTGAGGAAGAACTAAAAATTCTTCTTCTACCTAAAGACCCTAACGATGAAAGAAATGTTATTATGGAAATTCGTGGAGGTACAGGTGGTGAAGAAAGTTCCCTCTTTGCAGGTGACCTTTTCAGAATGTACTCCATGTATGCCGATAAGCATGGCTTTAAGATTGAAGTTCTTTCTTCTAACGAAACAGGCTTAGGTGGTTACAAAGAAATTTCCTTTATGGTTAACGGTGAGGGTGCTTACAGTAAACTAAAGTATGAAAGTGGTACACACAGAGTTCAGAGAGTACCTGAAACTGAGTCATCAGGCAGAGTTCATACTTCAGCAGTAACTGTTGCAGTTCTTCCTGAAGCTGATGATGTTGAAATTGATATTAACCCTAATGATTTACAGATTGATACATTCCGTTCATCAGGTGCAGGTGGTCAGCATATTAACAAAACTTCATCAGCTATTAGAATTACTCACTTACCTACAGGTATGGTTGTTGAGTGTCAGGACGAAAGAAGTCAGTACAAGAACAAGGACAAAGCCTTAAAGGTTCTAAAGTCAAGACTTCTAAAGATTGAACAAGATAAACAAAATGCAGAGATTTCCGAAAATAGAAAAAGTCAGGTTGGTTCAGGTGACAGAAGTGAAAAGATTAGAACTTACAACTTCCCACAATCAAGAGTAACTGACCACAGAATCGGTCTTACACTTTACAAGCTTGACGATATTCTAAACGGTAATATTGATGAGATTATAGATGCTTTGATTGCATACGATAGAGCAGAAAAACTAAAAGAAAGTATGGAAAATAAGTAAAATGGATACTAAATTATTAAAGGATAACATTGAGGACATTTCTATTGCAGCAAAGATTATAAATGAGGGTGGACTTGTTGCTATGCCAACAGAAACTGTTTATGGTTTAGCAGCAGATGCTTTAAACGGTAAGGCAGTAAGAAAGATTTTTCAAGCTAAAGGCAGACCAATGGATAATCCTTTGATAGTCCATGTTTCATCACCACAGATGGCTATTGACCTTAAGCTTTATAAAGAGTTTACAGAAGATGCCAAGAAGTTGGCTGATAAGTTCTGGCCCGGTCCTTTGACAATTATTTTGCCAAAAGGTGACTGTATTCCTGATGAGGTTTCAGCAGGACTTGAAACAGTAGCAGTCAGATGCCCTAGCCACAAAACTGCCAGAGCATTAATAGAAAAGTCAGGTAAACCACTTGCAGCACCATCAGCAAATATTTCCGGTAAACCAAGTCCAACTACAGCAGAACATTGTATCAATGACCTTATGGGTAAGGTTGATGCAATTCTTGATGGTGGTGAATGTGAAGTAGGTGTTGAAAGTACAGTGGTCACTTTAGATACCAACCCACCAAGACTTTTAAGACCCGGTGGAATTACACTTGAACAGCTTGAAAGTGTATTAGGTGAAGTTGCAGTTGATGATGCAGTTCTTCATAAACTGGCTGAGGGCAAGAAAGCATCTTCTCCCGGAATGAAGTACAAACACTATGCTCCAAAGGCTCAAGTGTATTTGGTCAGAGGCAACAACTTTGTTGACTTTGTAAACAGAGATATTGACGAAAGTACAGCAGTAGTTTGCTTTGATGAAGATGAAAAATATATTAATGGTGAAACATTTCCAATAGGTTCAAAAACTGACTACAAGTCCCATGCACATAAGATTTTTGATGTACTTAGAAAGATAGATAAAGAAGAAAAAATCAAAAAGGTTTTTGCTCCTTTACCTAGAACAGATGGTGTGTCCCTTGCAGTTTATAACAGATTAATCCGTTCATCAGCCTTTAGAATTTTTAATGCCGATGCTTATGTTTTAGGATTAACCGGACCTACCGGTTCAGGAAAATCTACTATTGCAAAAATGTTTGCACAGTATGGTTTCCACACAGTAGATACAGACAAAATTGCAAGAAATATTATGGAAAAAGGTAGTCCTGTATTAGCTAAAATAAAGGAAACCTTTGGCGATGATGTGGTTAAAGATAATGTGCTTGATAGAAAGTTACTTGCAAAAAGAGCTTTTGTCGATGAAAATTCAACTAAAAAGCTAAACCAAATCACTCATCCATATATATATGAAAAGGCACTTTTGGAAATAGAGGAATATTCCCACAAAGGTTACGATAAGTTTATATTAGATGCTCCTGTACTTTTTGAAAGTAACGGAGAAAGATTTTGCAACAACACCCTTGTAATTCTCTCTGACTTAGATACCAGAGTAAAGAGGATAATTTCTAGGGACGCTATTACAACAGAACAAGCTATGGATAGGATAAATGCTCAGCATAGTGATGATTTTTACAGAGCAAAGGCTGACTATGTAATTGAAAATAACGGTAGCCTTGATGAAGTAAAGTCACAGGTTGAAAGTGTTGTAAAAGCTATTTTGTAAAATTCGGTATCTAAAACCAAGTAGTAGGTTTATAATATGATTAATAGAAAACCCAAGAGAAAAAGGAAAAAGAGTGGTTGTGCTACCTTAATTTTGGTGGTGTTCTTTACAGCCATAGTTGCCTTAGTTACAGTTTTATGTTTTCATATCTTTGGTGGAAATGATTCTATTAATGACAAGGTAAACGATATTAAAAAAATTCAGTACCCAAAGAAATATTCACAGATTGTAGAAAAGTACAGTAACCTTTATGGTGTGGATGATAACCTTGTATATGCAGTTATACGTACTGAAAGCCACTTTAAACCTGACAGTAAGTCCGGTGCAGGTGCAAAAGGTTTGATGCAGATTACTCCTGAATGCTTTGAATTTTTACAGAACAATATTCCTAATGACAAAACAAAATATAAAGAGTCTGATTTGTACGATCCGGAAGTGAATATTAAGTTTGGAACATATTTTTTAAGCTATCTGTTAGATAGGTATGATAATGTTGAAAAAACTGCCGTAGCAGCATATAATGCCGGTTTCGGTGCAGTTGATAATTGGCTAAATGACCCTGAATGTAGTCTTGACGGAAAAACTCTTAGTGTTATAGTTTATCCGGAAACAGAGAATTATGTGGAAAAGGTTGAAAGTGCCAAGAAAATATATATAGAAATTTATAAGGAAAGGTAATGATATTATGTCTAATGAAGATTCAAAGACACTAATGGACGAAATCCTAATGTCAGGCAAAAAGAAAATTCACTCAATCAGCAATAGTGAAATTGAAAAAGCTGATGAATTTTGTGAACCATACAAGGATTTCCTAAATAAATCAAGAACAGAAAGAGAAGCTGTTGTTGAAGCAGTTGCTCAGGCTAAAGAAAACGGTTTTGAAGAATATGATCCTGACAGAACTTACTCTGCCGGTGATAAGATTTATATTGTAAACCGTAACAAAGCAGTAGGTCTTGCAGTTATCGGAAGAAAGGGTACAAGAGACGGTGTACTACTTTCTATCGCTCATATTGACTCACCAAGAATTGATTTAAAGCCAAGCCCATTATACGAAAAGGACGGTATGGCTCTATTTAAGACTCATTACTATGGTGGTATCAAGAAGTACCAGTGGACAACAATCCCATTGGCTTTACACGGTAGAGTTTGTAAGACTGACGGTACCTATGTTGATATTTCTGTTGGTGATGATGAAAATGACCCATGTTTCTGTATTACAGATATTCTTCCACACCTAGGTCAAGAACAAGCTAAGAAAACTCTGGGTTCAGCTTTTACAGGTGAAGACCTAAACTGCCTAGTAGGTAGCCGTCCATATAGTGACGAAGATGGTGAACAGGTAAAGTTAAACACAATGAAGCTACTTTATGATAAGTATGGCTTTACTGAAAATGACTTCCTATCAGCAGAACTAACTTTAGTACCTGCTTTTAAGGCTAGAGATATTGGCTTTGACAGAAGTATGATTGGTTCATATGGTCATGATGATAGAGTTTGTGCTTACCCTGCACTAATGGCTATTATTGATGCCGGTATTCCTGACAAGACTTGTATCACATATCTAACAGATAAGGAAGAAACAGGTTCAGACGGTAACACAGGTATGCAGAGTGACTTCCTAAGATACTTTATCTATGACCTAGCTAAGTCTGAGGGTGAAGAAGGCTATAGAGTTCTTTCAAAGAGTAAGTGCCTATCAGCTGATGTTAATGCAGCAGTTGACCCAACTTATGAAAGTTGTTTTGAACCAAAGAACTGTTCTTACATTAATGAAGGCGTTGTAATTTCTAAATATACAGGTGCTAGAGGTAAGAGTGGCACAAGTGATGCTTCAGCTGAATATATGGGTGAAGTTCGTTCAATGCTGGAAAGCAACAATATTATTTGGCAAGTCGGTGAACTTGGCAAGGTTGACCTTGGTGGTGGTGGTACTATCGCTAAGTATGTTGCTAATATGAATGTTGATGTAGTTGACCTTGGTGTACCTGTACTTTCTATGCATGCACCATTTGAAATCGTAAGTAAAGTTGATGTTTATATGGCTTATTTAGCTTTTTTACATTTCTTTATGGATTAAGGGTTGATTTTTTCAAAAAGATGTGTTATTATGTATGGGCAGTCGAAAATGACTGCCCTGAAATGCGCTGATAGCTCAGCTGGATAGAGTGACTGGCTACGAACCAGTAGGTCGGGGGTTCGAGTCCCTTTCAGCGCGCCACAGTTGTATAGGTTCTGTACTTTATTTTTAAAGTACGCAACCTGTACGACTATTTTGCTATATATAAACATCCACCGTACCGTAATTGATACGGCAGATGATTATTATTTTATTTGTTTAGCGTCGTGGCTGAACGAAATTCCTTTGCAGGGTCGAGTACCAAGTAATTGGCAACTATCCATCGTTAGATGTAATCGCCCTCCAAGTTGTCTGAAACAGAGTTAACTAAGCTCTTAAGTAATATAAGGTATCACCATAATTTGAGGATGGTGGCTCGCTCGTCCGTCATATTCTAGTATGATAGAGTTGTGGCATAACTATTATATATTACCTTGTATTAATCGTCCACTAAAACCCAGACTATTCAATTGTTCATTGCGACAAAAAGAAAACTCACATCCTACCACATCTGCAAGTAGTCTGTGAGTGCTGATTGACAAATTAACTAATTTCGCTTATAATTAAATAAGCAAATTAGCCTTTAACATCAATAAGTATCATTACTACTTACTTGGTGGGTCAGCAGGTTATTGCAGTAATCTGCTGACTAAAGGATTTTGTTATCCTCTCGTCTCTTTTATTATACCATAAAGTGGACGTCAGGTCAATATTTTAATGTGATTTTTGCAGATGTTTTCTTTTTATTGAAAGCATCTGCGTTTTTTATTACTTTTTGAATGTCAAATTTTGTAAAAATAATACGAATTAGAACAGTTAATCAAAATAATAATAAATTCCATTTATTATGAGGCTATTAATATATAATCTCAAAAATGTGTGAAAATAATTAGAATTAGGTGAAACAATTATGCTATTACTAAATGTTCCATATGCAGAAAAGGATGAAGCAAAATCATTAGGTGCTAAATGGAATCCAAAATTAAAAAAATGGTATGTTACTAATTCTAAAGATTATTACAAATTTATAAAATGGTTTGAAGAAGATTATGAAGAACGTTTTTTAATTTGTGATTATATTTATTTGGTTTCTAAAAATAGAAAGTGTCCATATTGTGGTTTCGAAAATAATGAAATTAAAGTTATGATTACAGAATACTATAATTTTTATTTTGAACCGGATAATGATGGGGAATTTTATGAGTATTGTAATGGAGCAGATTCACCTCGTATTATTGACCTGTCACCTGCTAAAAGATTAATTAAAGGAAAAGTATTAAATTTTTTAAAAATTAATTACAACATTGATTTGGTAAACGGAAGATTATCACAACATTGCAAATTTTGTGATAGGCAAATAAAAATATCACCATCATTTGATTTTGGAATACATTCGCTCGAAGAAACAAAATATTTTACGCTATATAAAATTCCTATTAAAGAGGATGTGTTTCTTGATAATGTAGGTTGGTGTTCTACAGATGAATATATATATACTTATAGTAAAAAAATAGTTGTTTAATATATAAGCGTGGACAAATTGTCCACCTTTAATATAAATCTATCATTAGTTTAAGGAGGATGATACTATGAAAATTTAGTTGTGTTAAGAGAATCATAAATAAATTATTAATTATAAAATAAAGGAGATAAAAATGTCAGACAATTTATTAAAAAATATAGATATCAATAAAAAACTAATTAATAATGATGCATTATTTAATAATGTTTATTATATCTGTCAAAATTTCGATATTGTTCCAAATAAAGATCATTACGGTGTATGCATAGACTATCAAGATATATCTGAATTAAGAGATGATTTTTTATATGAATTATACGATACAATAGTAGATTGGGTTTATAGTTCTGAAAAATATAATTTTATTAAAAATGCAGCAATCAAAAAAGGAAAGTCAGAACAAGCTGCTACATCTGAAGTTATAAGAAAAGCTCAAGAAAAATTCAGAGGTAATAAAGATACAGAAAAATTGTTGATACAAGGACAACTAGGGGAATTACTATTATTTCATTTTATACAAAAATTTTTCAAAGCAACCCCATTGTTAAGAAAAATGAAGATAACAACAAGCAATAAACATGAGCGTTTTGGAGCTGATGCTATACATTTCAAATTTGAAAATGACAAACCTATTATAATATTAGGAGAAGCAAAAACATATACTTCAAAATACAGTTTTAATAAAGCTTTCGAAGAGGCTATTGATAGTATTTTGAATACTTACAAAACACATAGAAAGGAATTATACAGTTATATACATGAAGATTTTCTCGATAAGGAAATGAATGAAATAGCAGAAATGTATTTAAATAATACATTAAAAAATTTTGAAGTGCGATTAGTTAGTTTAGTTGTTTATAATGAAACTAAGAAAATTGAAATTACTAATCGTGAAGAAATACATAAACAAATTAAAAAAATTATTGAAGAAAAATATAAAAATTTTGATAAAAGCAAAATTAATATAAAGGATAATAGAATATTAAGTAGGATAACATATATTGTTATGCCTATATGGAAATTAGATGAATTCGCTAAAAGTTTTCAAAATCTAATATTTTAGAGGAAGGATAATGATATGGAACAATTAAAAAAAGAAATATTAAATAATTGGTTAAATATTGATTTTTATAGTGTTGCAAGAAAAATTGATTTTAACAATAGTAATATAGAAATCTCAAAAGAATTAATATTAAATACTATCAGGTGTTTAGACTATGAAACTTCTGTTGTTAAAAATCCTTCTGTCAATTATGTGATTACTATAATGGCACTAATGTGGGAATATATAGACCATGAAAAATATGATATACGAAAGATAGTTGTCAAATTTTTATCTAGGATAGGTTATCCCACATCTGCAATTATAGCAGATGATAAATTTGATAGAAAAAAGAATATGTTCTCACCATTGGGCAGTGTTTTGGAACAACTATTTGCAACATTAAATCAAGAAAAAAATAGTATAATAGTTAATGAACGTGAATTTTTGCTAACTAAATTTCAAATTGAGATTTGGACAGCTATGGATAAGGAAAAAGTGATAGGAATATCTGCCCCTACATCAGCAGGTAAATCATTTGTTATTTTATTAAAATTATTGGATACGCTCTTGAAACATAAATTAGACATAGTGTATATTGTTCCTACACTTAGTCTTTTAAACCAAGTCACAGAAGATTTTAATAAAAATATAAAAACATTAAATATACCAAATTGTAATGTTGTTAATTCTTATACTGGTCAAGAAAATATAGATACTAATAATATTTTTGTATTAACTCAAGAAAAGGCTATATCTGCATTTAGTGACAGTGAAAATACTTTTTCAAAGGATATGATATTGGTTGTAGATGAAATCCAAAATATTGAACGTATTAAAGAAGATAATGACGAAAGAGCCAAGATTTTGTTTGATACATTAAATGAATTTAGATATAAAGATAATGTAAAACAGATTATAATTTCTGGACCTAGAATTTCTAATATTGAAAAAACCGGTGAAGAAATTTTTGGTATAAAAACTAAGAACATTACTACTATTGATTGCCCTGTATTGAATCTAACATATAGCATATGCAAAATAAAAGACCAATATTATTTAAAACAGTATTGTGCATTATGTGATAATCCATTAATAATGAAAATTACAAATCCTACAATAATTGAGGGGTACGGTAAAAATAAATATAATGACGAATTTTTATCTTATTTAAATTGTTTTATTGAACATTTAGGACAAAAGCAAAATATTATATTTTCTCCTACTGCTAAGGTTGCGAGAAAAATTGCGTGTCATTTAAGTGGAAAAGGTGAGGTAAATTCTAAAATTAAAGACTTGGAAAGGTATTACAAAAAATCAGTACATCCAAATTATTCTATGGTTAAGACATTGGAGAAAGGAGTAGCATATCATCATGGTAAATTGCCACAACATGTACGTCGAACATTAGAAATTGCAATTAGAAATAAATGGATAACAAATATTGCTTGTACAACAACATTATTACAGGGAGTTAATCTACCTGCACAAAATATTATTATCAGAAATCCACATCTATACCAAAATCGTAATAAATATTCGCCTGAATTATCTAATTATGAAATGGCTAATTTAAGAGGAAGAGCAGGTAGATTGATGAAGGATTTTATAGGTCGAACTTTCGTTTTAGATGAAACCTCTTTTCTTGATTCAGAAAGTTATGATGAAGAAAACACATTTAGTGATGCCAATAAAACTTTACCAACAGGATATAACGAACGATTTGAAGAAAATCGCAACGATGTTGAGGAGATTGTTATGTCTAATACTCCAGTTAATGAAAACATGGAGAAATATGGAGATTTAGTATCTTATATCAGACAATCGGTTTTAAGATATGGTACAAGAGCAGTAAATAAAATGAAAGATGTTGGTATTAAATTAAGTAAAGAACAAGTAGCTGCAATTGTTTTAAAATTAAAATCAATAACTGTTCCTAAAGAGATATGTGCGAAAAATAGATATTGGGATCCATTCGTCCTTGACGTTATTTACAAGAAATATAATGAAGATGTGCCGAATTCGCCATGTAAGAGAGGCGTGTTGGCTAAATTGAATCGTATGTTTAAATTTTTGAGGGATACACCAGAAACAAATGTAATGTATAAAAAATATATCCCAAAAAGATTTCAAAAAGGTTCTACTCGTAGTTATTTATTAAATTTGTGTATGTCTTGGTCAAATGAAACAACATTATTTGATATATTATCAAGTAATGATTATCAAAATAAAGCTGAAGATAAAATAGAGGATGAAATAGAAGATACCATAGAAACTTTACAAAATACTGTTTCATATAGAGTTCCTTTATTATTAAAACCTATATTTGATATAAAAAATCCAGAAAGTGTATTTTTATCTTCTATGCAAGCAGGTGCATATAGAACAATCCCCAAAAACTTGATTGAAATGGGAATACCTAGAGAAAGTGCATTATTCATAGATAAAAATATTTTTAATAACTTTAAAATTGAAGAAAATGAAGAACCTTTTTTAATTAAAGAAAAACTTAAAAAAGTAGTTATTGAAAAAAGAGATACATTACCTTTCTGGATAAATGAACAATTGGACGTTTTAGGTTAATATTGGTGAAAGGGGTGGACAAATTGTCCACCCCTTTGGAAATAAATCACTATGTCTTATTTAATAAGATATTTATACTTTGCTGTTATTAACATAGCATCTTGTTCTTCAAGAGTTTTGGTATCTTGACCACAAGTAAGTATTTCCACATATTCAATATAATCGTTATTATAATCGTTATTTTCTTCTTCAAATGTGATTATTGCATTTGCTTTTTCTCTCTCACATTTTCTACAGATACAAATGAACTTTGTATTTGTTTCCTGAAGAGTATAACAATCATCAATCAAAACATAAGCATTATATCTTATGTTTTGAGCATATTCCAACATCTGTATAACAACCTTATTTGAGTGGTGCATTTCACCAAAGATGAAGACAGATGTACATACATTGTGTACCTTAACTGTTAAATTTGAGTTTTTTTCTTTTGAAACATTCATTTTTTATTTCCTTTCATTATAAAAATATAGGAGGCTAATATATGGACTGTAGAGGTCATAATAGAAGAATACAGTTTTTTGTTATATAAAAAGCGTGGACAATTTGTCCACGCTACTTAACCTATTCTAATAATATCTTTGTACTTGTGATATAACATATTCATTTGGTCATAATTCTTATTGTTACATCTTCTTAATTGTCGGCGTTCATTCTTGAAAAAACGGCGTCCCATAAGCTTCTGAAGGAGATATTCCATAAGATGATAATTAATATCACTTTTAGCATAGCTATCAATCAAATCTTGAGGAAATCCGTAATAATATCCAAACATAACAAAAGCAAATTGACTATAATCTAAATCGTATAAATACGGTATTAGTTTATCTTTTGTTGGATAATAAGTACCGCTAAGATTGTATTCATCTGAAATATCATCAAATCCACAAGCAACTTCAATAGAGAAAGTGCGAAAAAAATGTGATTCAAAGTAATTGTCACAAATTGTTTTTGTGGAAATATTTGTATACAATTTTTCATCATAGGTTGGAATTTCGTTTGTAGATGAAATCAAAGGACAGTCTACACTAGATAAAATTTCGTTTGCTTTCTCAAGCGAAAAGTCTACAAAAAACTTATCAATACTAGATAATGGAACATTATCATCTTGTATAAGATAAAACAATGTTCTTAGTTGTTCGATTGTAACTTCCTTTTTGGCATAGTTCTTAATAAACTTTCTTGGAAGTCCAATAAAGTATCCTAGCATTGCATAAGCAAACTGAACCATATTCAAGGTACGCATATAAACAGATAACTCAGCTGCAGATGGGTGGGTACTATAACCTTCCGTGTATTCGTATTCCTCAAAATCAGGTAAAAGTTTTTCGTTATACAACTTTTCTCTTACATCCCATCCACATGAAAATCTATCGAATGAAGAACAATAGTAATCACAAAGAAACTGTACAACACTAGGGTTGTATTGATTTGAACTTTTACAAACAGTTAAGTCGTCATATCCTGAAAAAAAGTTATCTTCATTAAATAACTTATTTTCATACATACAATAATAATGAGCACCAAAATATAAATAATCTTTCATAAGTAAAATCCTTTCGTAAATAAATGAGGTGATTAAATGTCAAATTTAAGATTTCCAGACGCATCTGTAATTAAAAATTCTCGCTTTGTAAAGAATATTACTGCCGAAAAATTAGCAAGAATTCAAGACAATAATATTCAATTATTTGAAAGTCAGTACAAGGATAATTTGTATTGTCCGGAATGTAATCAAGCTAAACTGTTCCTAAGGAACGGAACAGAAAAGATACCACACTTTTCTCAATCTAAAAACTCCTTTCATAAAGATGATTGTTCACTGAATTACAAAAGTATATCAGCAAATCAGCTAAAAGTTATATATGAGGATAAAAATCCTGATAATTATGAAATACATAATAGATTAAACAAGATTATAGGTTTATTTTTTCAAAACAAAAATGTAGGTTCCAGTCCTTTAGTTATAAGCGTACCTAAAAAGAAAAAACCAACAACAAGTACATCAGTTGTTGGAGAAGAAACATATGTTAAAGCATCAATTCCAAGAAGATTAGTTACAGCTCTTAGGACAGAGGATTTAAGAAAAATCAAAATCTTCTATGGTGATGTTTATATTAAATGGAATAAAGCAAAAAATAATACAGACAATAAATCTAGGTGGTATTTAAGAATTTATAAGGACTATGATAAAAAGAATAGTAAATATAAATACTTGTGCTGTAGTATAGCTATTAGTGATAGGGTCTATAAATATTTAAAAGAGAATAAGGCTAATTATTTAGATAATCAGCACTGTTATATTGCTTTCTTTACTGAAATCTGTCAAAAAGAAAGTAATGGTAACTATTATAATAATTGTAGCCTAAGACACTCAGATTTTCTCGAAATCAAAACTATTCGTATAATTTAGGTAAAGCAAAAAGGTTGGACAAATTGTCCAACCTTTTGTTTAATTACAAACTATTCTATATTTTCTTTTTAGATGATTAAAACACGAAAAGTGAATTAATTTATCTTTTTGTAATCTACCAACCACTATTCCAGGATGAATATTGATAGAATTTGCAAATTTAGTAATTTCATCCTCGGTGAATATGCCTTTTTGACAAAAGCTTTTGTAATCACCATATGGAATTAAAGTGCTTTTTGCAAATTCATCTGCTTCAATTTCAAGTTTCTCATCTAAATTTTCTAAATCTTTTTTTTCTAAACTTACAATCAATGTTTTTGTTTTATGCTGAAAGATGTGTTTGATTTCGTGAAATAATGAGAACCAAAAAGTATCTGCATACGACCTTCTATCATTTAAAGCTAAAATAGCTTTATCATTGTTAATCCACTTAACAGCTCCGTTTATTCCACAGTTCTTTAAATTTGGCAATAAAACAAACGATATTCCACAATCAGATAATATTTCTTTCAAGACAGGAACAAACTCATTAGGTTCAGAAACTGTTAGGGCTCTGATTTTTGGAATAGATTCTTCTAACTTTTCGCTATCGTAATTTTTTGTTTCAATTTGTTTACCCATATTAATGGCTGTTTGTACCCAAGCTTTTGAATTAATAACATTTTTTTCGTTAATATTAGAAATTCCAGTTCTGTAATTTATCAAAAAATCTTTTTTCTTTAAAATACTAAGATTAGAAATCATAAAGAAAGCACAAAGATAATTAATTTTTTCTTCTGAATTCTTTGTATTAGGAAGACCAAATTGTGTGAAATAACTGTAATCAATATTTTTGACTATTTCAATCTGTTCATCTAATTTCTTTCTGTTTTCAATTTCTAAAATCTTTTCTTCATAAGATTTTTCAAGATTAATCCATACATCAACACTAGTTCCTAACATTCTACTCAATTTCATTGCTAAATCGGTAGAAAGTTTAATTTTCCCAGATAGAAGTTCACTTAGATTTTTAGGGGTTGTTCCCAGTCTAATAGCAAATTCTTCTTGAGTTAAATCCATATCTTCGATGATATCTTTGACATAATAACCTGGATGAAAAGCAATTATATTATCATATTCAATTTTATTCATAATGCTTTGATACCTCCAATACTAAAAGAACATTTGTACAATTATTTAATTCTTTTAAATCTGTGCTTGTCACTACTTCTTCATTACAATCGAGAGGTGTTATTATAAGTCGATATGGTGACTTGCGTCCATCAATATCAATGGCGTATTGATATTTGCTACTTATTCTTTTATCTTGTTTGAGATGATGAAAATGATATATTGGCATATTGATAATATCACCTAAATTTTTTGCGTTATCAATATAATTGATCGTTGCAAATAATTTTTTAGTAATTTTATCACTAAAAGCCTTTTGTGCTTCTTTTAAATTTGTACATTGTTTTTGTACTTTTTTATTTTTATATTTAACTTTCACTTTATGCAATAGCCTCCCATCTCAAAACGGAAAAATAAAAGAATATGATATAAATTACCTATTAGGTAACTTATATTTATATTATAGACTTGCAAAGTAACGCTGTCAATATATTTCGCAAAAAAATAATTATGCGAAATCAAAAATGTACAATATTACAAATTGCAATGAAAAACCTTGGACAATTTGTCCAAGGTTTTTCATTATATTAGATTTTTTATACTATTGTTGTTTCTGTATGAATTAATAATTTCATCAACTTTAGTTTTATCAGAAGTTTTAATTATAATAACACTATTTCCTTGTTCGTGTATAGGTCCTCCAAAGTTGATACCATTCTTTTCTAGAACAGTAGCTTCCTTAAATGATACTTTTAAATAGTAATCATCATTTGGATTATAAGTATGTTCACATTCCATTTTTTGCAAAGTAATACCATCAATGCAATAATGATAAATGAATTCTTTAATATCATCCATTTTGTTTGTATCATAAAATTCTACCAGCATTTTATAGAAATCTCTTTGTAATTCAATAGGGATAGAAATGATACCAACACCATTTGAAATCATTATTTGGTTTGCAGAAAGCATACCGGTTATCTTATTACCAGCACCAAAAATTTGACTACGCATTAAATACAACATCATTGTAATAGCCTGTTCTGTAGGATTTGTAATAGTTTTAATATCTTCAATTTCTTCCTTTATTTTGCTTTCAATAGGTGGCCCTAGTTTTCGTCTTGTACTACCAATAGGTACCGGAAAATTTCTAATAAATCCTGCGTTAGGAATAAGACTATATTCCGCATATTGATTAATTTTACAAATATACTGATAATCAATAGGATATTCTATAGTATCCAAAATAAATTGCCAAGCGTGTTTTAAGTTATTAATCGCAATTACAGTGCTTACTTCTATATCAGAGATAATTGAACCTCTATAAATTGCTTCTGTATCCGGAAAAGTTACATTTAAACCCTCAAGTTTAGCACTTTTCCAAATAATATCAACAATATTTCTTTTGGAAAGAAATATATTATTTTCTAGGGTCATTTGAAACTTATTTTCCATATAATCACTCCATCCAAAATAATTATAATGCTTTTGAGCATATAAAGTCAATGAAAAATGTGAACTGTCCATACAATAAACAACAGGAAGAAACCAACAGAGAAAAAATAAATATTCCACACTCATAAACTAACAAACTATCAAGTGATTTATAATGACTGACAGAAAGACACTCAATGTGGAAAACTCAAAAGCAAAGCAATGTTGAAAACTTCTTATACCTGTACTCAACTATTCACAATTTTTCAGCAATAATACTCTAAGTTACATCTATACTTAAGGTATAATTTTATATTATTTTTCTTTCTGTTGGTATGTAAGTGGGTACTCCTCACAGAGGTGTAAATTTTTGGACTACCCCTTGATAAAGAAAAACACTTGACAGTCTTGTGTAAATTGTGTACAATACTCTTGTAAGATTTGAATATGCCTAAAACAAATCTAAAAGGGAAGATACTTAGTCGAGAAGAGTATCTTCTTCTTTTTTTGCGTTGTATCTTAGGTTTACGGATTAAGATGGTATTTATCTGATAATAATTATCAGCATAACTGCCATCTTTCTTTTTTACTCTATATCTACTAATTAAACCTTTTTTAATTAGTGACTTAAGTGTAGCAATAACGCTAGAACGATGAAGATTTAACTGATTACAAATATCATTTATACTGTGCCAGAATTGCATAGTACGGCTATCAGCACACTTACAACAGTACAGATACATTCTAAATTCAGACGCAGTTAATTTATTTGATAGTTTAAAAATTCTTCTACTTACAAAGAAATAGTTATATTTAACTACAGGTAAAGTATAATGATATGTACCAAGCTTATGCTCATCGACAAAATATCTTCTAACTTCAAGAATTAAATTGAGTCTATTAAGTTTGTCAATGATACGAGAAATAGTCTTAGGTGTTAGACCGGTCATCGTAGCAATAGCTTTTTGTGATATTCTTACATATTTTTTATTCTTATAGCATACTCCACGTAAACTATACATTGCAGTTAATACAGTTAATTCTGTTGCACTAAGGTTCATATCAAAGATTGTATTAGGCATTTTAAAAAGTTCATTACTACGCATTTCTATTCCTCCTTTCATTGATTTAGAAATAAAAAAACTGCACTTGCTATAATAACAAGTGCAGTATATCTAATTACATATATGACATAAATATATAAGATTATATAGTATGACTAATTGACATTTTTAAATTTATATGATAAAATCAAATAAATTCAAAAACTGATGTTAACAACCGTTTCTTGTTATCATTAGGCTTCAGTAGGTGTTCCACCACCTGCTGAAGATGAATTTTTTTATTTTTATTAAATTATAAATTAAAAGTTGAAATTTGTCAATTATAAATTTAGCCGTTACTTCATAAGTGGAGTAACGGCTTTATTGTTTTTTTGAACAAGCTCATCGTTATAGTCTTTACCAACTGATGGAGGCTGATTACTAACATTGTAACCTAAATCAGAATATTTTTGCATATATTTTTCTGTAGCTTCAATTCCTGCTTTGTCATTATCAAGACAAAAAACTATATTGCGTGTAGTAGGATACTCTTCTAAATAATGAGCAAGTGCAGTATCAGATACACAACCTAGTGATAACCTACAAGAGTCAAGCCAAGCTGTTTTGCTTTCACAAGCAATATTAATAAGTGTTGCATGGGATAGCATATCAATTGGTGCTTCAAAAACAAACAAAGTTTCTTTATCATATCCTTGGAGATAAAAGCCATTAGCCTTATCACTACCGGTACATTCTTTACGGTATTGCTTATCTGTAAGAGTACCTCGAATTGCACCGTATTTAGGCTCTTTATTCTTATCTTTACCAACGAATACAACATTACCTCGTTGGTCCTCATAAAGATAGTGGTGCTTACAAAGACAACTAACAATATCTTTATCAAGTTTTCTACTCTGTATTAGATATGCAAAAAGCCTATTATATCTACCTTGTTTCTTTGGTGGCAAATGAATTTCTTTACTTTCTCTTTCAACAACTTGTTTCTTTGCCTTTTTATATGTTGAATGATATGTATTACTTTCGCTTGAAATAGGCTTAAGAACAGTTTTTAGAGCTTGTTCGTAACTTAACTCTGTTGTTCTTAAATCAAGCCTATCGTCGATTTTAGATACAAATGCGAGTATATCACCACCACCAACAGAAAGAGAATTCCAATACCAAGCTTTGTCGTCAGCATTAACTACAAGACTATTGTGTTCGATACATCTATAGCCTTTACCATCTTTTTTGAATGATAAACCATAGTTGGATGACAAATAATCAGTAGTTGAGATATTGTGAGCTTCAGATTTTTCTTCAGGAGTAAAAATGTACATATCTTTTTTTTGGTAATAAAACATTATTTATACATCTTCTTTCTTGTTCTCTTAATGCGAGCATTGAGAACCTTTAATTTAAATAAACAGATTAACGCAGGAAAAATATTGAAATTAATTAACATCAATGAATCTGTAGCTAATAGTAGAGTCCCTTCAATAAAAGCGATAGATATTAAAATAGCCACTAACTTCTTTACTCTTAGAGAAGTTAATGGCTGTTTTTTTAATTCGTTTAGTCTGTTTTTATAAAAATTATGGGCATAAAAAAAGTAGGCATAAAAGCCTACAATAATGAGATAAGTAATCATTTTTTCTTTTTTCTAGCAGGAAAAATGAATTCAAGCTTTCCTTGTTCGTTAATCTTAAGTGAAGCATCAAATTCTTTTCCTGCCTTTGATTTAAAACCTTTGATTATATTAGTCCTTTGACTAGATACAAGCATATTAATTTGATTTTGAGTTAGTTTTTTACCACACAATTCAAATGGAATGCTGAACTTACAACCTTTTTTGTAATTGCTACAGTAAACATTAGTTTTGCTCTTATATAGCTTATTACCACACAATGGGCAAATACTAGATTTATCTACATATGCCTTAGCTTTAGAATTCTTAATTTCTGCATACCATAGTCTTACTTTATCTTCAATTTGAGAGATAAAATCATCATAGTTAAGTTTACCAAGTTCAATATCATAAAGTTGTTTTTCGATTTCACCTGTTAATTCAGCTGACTTTATATCTGACACTGGTAAAGTATCAATAACATAAAATCCTCGTTCTGTAGGAACTACAGTTTTACCTTTTTTAACGATGTAACCTCGGTTATATAATCCCTCGATTGTGCTAACTCTAGTTGCATCAGTTCCAAGTCCTTTCTTCTGCTGCTTAAACAAAGACTTTGCTTCTTCATCTTCAAAGTGTTGTCCTGCAAGTTCCATAGCGTTAATAAGAGCAGGTTCTGTGTATCTTTTTGGAGGTTGAGTTTCACCTTTTTGTAAGCTAAAATTACAATTTACATTTGCATTATCAGTTACTGCAGGTAAAATGTTAATTTTATCCGGAAGTGCGTCAACACTATACCAACCTTCATTAACAATAACACTACCTTTAGATACAAAATCTTTATTATTAACAGATGTAATAATTGTTGTATCTTCAATTACTACTTTAGGATAAACAATCCTTAATAATGATTTAGCTAGTAAATCATAAAGTGCAATCATATCATCATCACCAATATCAGATAGGGAAGATGGAACATTTAGAGTTGGAATAATAGCAGTATGTGAGCCAACTTTATCATCATCAAAGTGTCGTTTGCTAAACTCAAGCAAATTTTCTTTATCAAGAGAATACTTTTTGTATTCTTCAACTTGCATTAGCTTTTCAATAGTTTTTTCTACTTCATTCATCATAGCAACTGTTAGATGTTCTGTATTAGTTCTTGGATAACTCATATACTTTGCTTCATACAATTTTTGCATTGTACTTTCAGCTTTTTTTAAGTCCCAATTTAAATGTTTTGCACAAGCAATTTGAAGTTGTGTTGAGTTAAAAAGCAAAGGTGCAGTTACTGTCTTTTGTTTATGCTCAATAGACTTAATAGTTCCGTTACTAGATAATGAACTAATTAATTGTTCAGCTGATTGTTTATCATCAAACTTACCTTCAATAAATTCACCTTTATAGGCTTTGTTATCATCGGTGATAAATTCACCGATGACCTTATAAAAAGGTTTCTTTACAAAGTTTTTAATTTCTTTTTCTCGATTAACTACCATTGCAAGTGTTGGCGTTTGAACTCTACCAACAGAAAGAACCTTATCAGAAGAAAATTTAACTGTCATAGCAACAGTTAAATTACCACCATAGAGCCAATCAGCAATAGCTCTTGCTTCACCGGACTTTTGAAGGTTCTGCATTTCAAAACCATCTTTTAAATGTTCAAATGCATAACGAATTTTGCCATATGTAAGGTCAGTAAGCCATACTCTTTTCCAAGGCTTTTTGCAGTTTAAACTGCGATATACATAGTCAAAAATCAATTCACCTTCACGGTCTGGGTCAGTTGCGTTAATCAACATATCTGCCTTATCAAAAAAAGGTTTGATATAGTTATAAAGGACTTTTGTATTATCCTTTATTGCTAATTTGTATTCTTCAGGAATACAAGGAAATGCATTAATATCCCATTTAGAATACATATCTCCGTAAGAACTTGCCTTAGATAATTGTATTAGGTGACCTTGACCATGAACGAGTATGGCTTGGTCACCATTAAATTCAAATTCCCAATGACAAATACGATTATCTTTGTCATAAGGTATCCTATTTCCTGCATTAAGTGCATTTGCAATTTCTTTTGCAAGGGAGTATTTTTCTGCGTAAATTACAATCATAATTTAATCCTTTCTTATGTTCGCTTTTTTACATAAATTGTGCAAGTAGCTGACTTACCATCTGCAGTAGCAGTAATAGTTGCAGTACCAACATTTTTTGCTTTAACATAACCGTTATTATTTACTGTAGCTACACTAGTATTACTACTACTCCAATGGACTTTTTTCCTTTTAGGCGTTACTGTAGCAGTTATAGTAACACTATCAGCAACTTCTAATGTTTTAGAATAGTAAGATAAACTAATACTAGTTTCGACTTTACCATTGTTAGACCAGTTATTATTACCATAGTCAATTTTAATCTGTGTTTGAGTTTTTGGCTTTTTCTTAACAATTCTTTTTGTTACAGATGGTTGTGTCTGAACCGGTACATTACTAGCATTATTGTTTGAACTACTATTAGAATTAGAAGATTTCTTTTTCCTTTTCTTAACAACTTTTTTAGTTGTAGGTTGTGTTGTTATTATCTTTGTGGTTGTTGGAACAGTTGATGGAGGGATAGTTGTAGTATTTACAATGACTTGATTGTTAGTAACATATTTATCTGAATTAGATGTGTATGTTTCAATAACAGAAGATACAGTTGTTTTTTCTTCTGTTGGTATTGTAGAGGATGAAGTAATAGTTGCTTCATCCGGTGTGGACAAATTGTCCACGCTATCATTATTTTTCAAAACGAAACATACAATCAAAAGGATAATAACTAAGGCAATTAGTATAATAGGAATGATTTTCTTATTAGCTAAACTAGATTTTGTTTTTGTGTTTCTTTTAATATATCTGTCTGTTAGCTCTTGAGAAATAACTGATGTATCAATGTCTTCATTATTAACAAATGATTTAATTACATCATTAAACTGAATACTTGTAATAGTATTGCCTATGACACCATATAACCCAAAATCATTAAATAATTCAATTTCATCATTACTAGCAAAAAGTAATATTCTTGATTGATTAAATACTTTTTGTAACGATTTAATTAATAAAGATATATCTATGCCTTTATGCCTAACAGTAGTATCAACTAATAGTCCAAGTGGATTATATTTCTGTCTTAAACTTTTTACAGAATCAATAGAATTTATAGAATTAACCACACCTAACAAATTAATATTAGGTGTGGCTTTTAATAGTTCTGTATATTCTTTTGAAGTCTTTTTGTCTGCAATAATAAGTATGTTCATTATTGACTCATTTCCTTCTGCTTATCTTCAAACTTAGTAGTACATATCTTATACATTAAGCTATCAGTTGGCATTAAGTTTTCAAATGGGATAACATTTGAACCACTAATAATAAGACCAGTACCAACATCAGAGTTGTTAATATATGATACTTGTGACTCAGATAAATGCCATTGATTAATAATAGCTTCTAGGTCAGATGGCTTTTGATTAAGGAGTGTAACAAAATCACTGTTATTGAGCATAGAACAGGCTTGTTTACTTTCAAGTACATCAGAAATGTTTTGTGTAGCACCACAGGCATTACCACCATACTTTCTAATCCTCTTATATACTTTAACAAAAAAGTCACCAGTAGAATAAATCTGAGAGTTTGTATCATTAAACATAACAGAAAATTCATCGGTGAAAACCCAAGTTCTAACGCCTTTTGCCTTGTTTTCAACTACTCTTTGCCAAAGTAATTCAAGCGTAACAAGTAAACCTACAGTTTTAAGTTGTTCGCCAAGTTCGTTAATATCAAAGACGATAAACTTTTTGTGATATTCTACATTAGTGTGATGAGCAAAAATGTTGAAAGAACCAGTTACATATAACTCAAGAGTAGTAGCAAGTGTTTTTGCGTCTGTTGATTCATCAGAAAGTAATAGATAATATAAGTTTTCTAGTGTTGGCATTTCTGTAGTTCTGCCATTTTGATAATCTGCGTACACTTTTAGTACATATCTATCTATGATAGCTTTTTCTGTACCGGTAAGTGTTCTACCTAGAGATACTTCAATAAATGACATTATAAAGTTAGATTTAAGTGCTACTGCATTCGTGCCTTCATCAACAAAACTTAAATCAGTATCAAAGATGTTAAGATAATTAGTAGAATTTGGGGATAACTTAATTACTTCACCATTAAAAGATTGAGCAATTGGTGAATATTCATTTTCAGGGTCAATTACTATAACTTCATCATTAGGAAACTTAGTCATAATAGCATATAGCTCAGACTTGATGTTCATACTTTTACCACTACCGGATGGACCAAGTGTGAAAGCATTACCATTCATATTGTCTGAACGGTTAATTAAAATAGGGGCTTTGGTTGTTTTATTTATTCCGTAATATATTCCACCCTCAGCAAATACATTACGACTATTAAAAGGGATAAAGTTACCTACTTCATTAGTTAATAGATAAAACGGTTGTCCCAAAAAAGTACCATCAGTATTAATTACCGGATTAGCAAAGGGACAAATAGTTTTTAAGCCTTTCTCTTGATAAGTAGAGCCACTAAGAATGTCAATCTTAACTTGATGTTCAAGAGCTTTTTGCTTAATGTAAAGCATAAGTTCTCTTAATTCTTCTTCAGTTTCAGCTGAAACTAGAATATAAATACCCATCTGATACATATCACAGTTTGAATCACCAAGTTTATCCTGTAGTTCAGTAAGTTCTTTTTCTCTATTCTGTAATGAATAAGGAATAAATTCACCACCGTGCTTTTTGTTGTTTTCTCTACGCTTTTCAAGACGCATTTCCAAATCTTCCATCTGCCTTTTGAGCATATCAAAAACATAAGATTTCTCTAATTTTTTCAAATGCTTAGAGATTGTAATCTTATAATTATTATCAAGTAAATCAGTAATGAACTCATCATCACAAGATTTACTGATGCTTCTTACAAACATAACAGAACTGAAAGTTGAACCTACTTCAATAAGTTTAGACTTAAAGGTAAAGTGCGATGGTGCAATGTAGTCTTTTAACTTACAATCGTGCTGAATGTATGATGATGGCAATAAAAATGGCTCATTATCGCAAGAATGATAAATATTATGTAATATTTCAAAACATTCTTCTGTTTTGACTATTGTAATTTTACTGTCCATATCAGAAAACAAAATTTCAAACTGGTCAAACATCTTGAATAGAATATTAATGTTATCAAGCTTTGTCTTTGGCTCAAAAGAGATAACACCAATAATCAGTTGATTACAAGTTGTACTAACGCATTTATCAACAATGTTACTCATAACATTTTGATAATCTTGCAATATATCTTCTCTAACATTTTGATTGTCTTTAGGTATCATAGCTTTATCAAGCAATTCTTTGTCAAAAGGACTGTTAACTATAAACTCTTGATAATTAATGTTAGATGGGAGAGAGGATAGAAAAGTTTGATACTTATCGTAGGTAATATCTTTGTCACTATCTTTCTTTGTCTTATAGTTAACTTGCTGAATAAAAAACCTCAAAGAAAAGTTATTACCACAACGGAAAATTCCGTTAGTGTAAACTTCATCCCAAGGTAATGTATCCTGAGCTGACTTTGGATTTTTCTTACTTTTGCCGTAACTTTCAGTTTGTTGCTTAATGTTAACATTAACAATTTTGTTATTCTTCATATCTATCGAACACTCCTTTACTTTCATAATGACGAGTAATATTACCCTTCATCATAATAATTATCCAAGCTAAAGCTGATGAACCATTTATCTGAGCAATACTCCCAGCTCCAAAAATAACCAGAATAATAAACACAGGAAATGAGGAAGTATCAATTGATACACCACAAACGAAATATAACAGAGAAAAGACACCTAGTGATACTAATAGTCCAATAGCCATTATGATAATCTGCCTAACAGATAATCCAATAAAAACTGCTTTGGGTTTTATAATATTTTGCTTGGTCATATTAACTTTACGCATTTATTTTACCTCCTTAATCAATTAAATTAGTCAGTGCTTTTGGTGGCTTAGCCATAATTCTACAAATACCAAATATGATAACGAATTTTGGAATAACTTGTTTTAAGTTAGTGATGAAAGAACTTCCAGTATAAGCAGTACCATTATTAGCTTCAGCTATCCACTGACTACCAATCATATAGCAAATAATCATAAAGGTCATAAATAAGCAAGTAGATAAGAATGCACCTATAAACTTCTTAAAATAAACTTTTGTCTCCTCATTAGCAACACAAGCAAAAGCTAAAGGAGATATTGCCATTAAGCAAGTAAGTTCAAAAGCACGACTTAGAATTTTGATAAACACACTTATAATTGCAAAACCTAATGCAATTATTAAAATTAGTTCAGGCCCTCTAAGAAAAATATTTTGAAAAAAACCAATTATCGTTCCAAGAAAGTTCCAAGAACTAGCATTTACTGTCTTAGGATTAAAATTAGATGTATAAACTACTCCGTATACGTTAACTTTAAGCAATTTTAAGAGTTGTGAATTCATAGAATTAACAATATTAATGATATAACTACATACCCTAACAGAAAGGTCAACCCAAATTTTTGATATTATTAACGAAACTAAAACTTTGATAATTCCACGTTGACTTGTAAAATCAAATTGCAACATCGTGTTAGTCATATTTAATCCAAATAGTATTACTACAAGACAATAAGCGAAAGATTTTGTAACCGGAGCAACAACATTTGCAATTTTCTTCATTGAGTTAGTACCCCAAGAAATACCAAAAAAGTTGCTTCCTTTTCTTGCGTTACCGTTGCCAAAATCTTTAAGAGTCTTTCCTAACTCTTTCCACAAATACGTAACAATAGAATATTGTCCAGTAACCATATTAGACGTATAAGAATTCATTGATGATACATTGTTATCTTTTCTTTGATTATATGCATCTTTAAAATCAGAATATAAACTATTTAAAGTAGAAGAATATGAGTTAATATTCTTTCGTATATTGTTATAATCACTATTAGAAATTACATCATCTGTATCATAATAAGCACCATTCTTATACTCTTGCCATTTCACCTTTCCACCAGAATCTGATGTAAAACAACTACGTCGAACAGTATCGTACAAATCACGTAAATTAATGTATAGTGAGTACCACTTATTATATAAGTCAGAAGCTTTTTCTTTATTGATAGAAGTATTAGAATTGCTATCATCAGATGACATTGTATTAAGCCACTTTATAACATTTTTGTTTCGAGAATTATATGTTTTAATTAAATCATATGTATCATAAAAAATATATGTTCTTTTAGCACTTCTTTGTATATTTTCGTGCGTTCTAAAATCCTCAAGAACTGAATCATCAAAAGAATATACCGATTTGATAGTTTCACCAATATCAGATAAAGAAGAACCACTACTAGATATATCTGATGTAACAGCTCCTACTCCACTGGTTGTTATTGTAATTAACATAATTACTAACATAATGAGTGCTATTAATTTCGTTCTTTTTCTATTGGAATTATCTAATACCATTGTTCTTAAGTTTTTAGTTTTTTTATATTTGATAAACATATTACGCCTCCTTACATAGCACCTTTCGGTGCTATGTATTTGTTAAAAGTTAGAAGAATATCTTTTTAATCGCAATGAAACAGCCAACTGCAGCACCAGCAATAATTAAACTAGCAATACCATTTTTGAAGGTACGTGGGTCTTCTTCATGATGACCTTTAACTGCTGAATAGACTGCACTAATTGCATATACCCCACAAGCAGTATATAAAATATAAAAAATAATATTTACAAGTTGACTTGTTTCCTTAGTACTAACACCTGAAGGAGCACTTGTAGCTGCAGATGCACTAACTGTAGAACTAGCAAGAATAATTGATATAACACAAAGTATGTTATAAATTTTGCGAAATTGCTTAAGTTTCACGTTCTTCTTTTCAGCTTTAACTGAAGGGTTATTATTACTTAATCGGTTCATTTTGTTTTCCTCCTTAAATAAAAAAAGAGAAGTTATTTCTAACTTCTCTTTAGCGATTGGATTGTGAAATCCTTTTAGATTGATTAAGTTTTTGTGCTTTGTCAAATGCTTTAATTGCTTCTTTGGATAAATCAATTACTGCCGTTACACCTGCAGTAGCTCCTGCAGAGGCAGTAGTTGCACCGGTTTTAGCAACTGATGAACTTGCTTTTGCAGTAGCTTTAGTAGTTTTTGCAACATTAGCAGTACCTTGAATAGAGTTGCGATATTTATTAATATCAATAACTTTATCTAAGTTTCTAGTTGTGACTTTTTCCATATTAACCGGCTTGTTCTGATTAGCAAATAAACTTTTTGTTTTGTCTGTTGGTGTTACAATACCGTCCTTACTAATCTTAACAAAATCATATTTTTCACATTTCTCAAAATAATTTTGAACCTGTTTAAATTGTTGTGGATTAGAATAACTTAATTTATTAAGGTCAATTTGATTAACGTACTGAAAAATTTTAAGGTCATCACCATTACCCTGAAGATTAATTGCAACTGTATTTTGTAATTGATTATTAGCAATATAATTTTTTTGGTCTTTCTCAAATTGCTCAATAAAAGATTGAGAACTAATATGTTCCTTGCCTTTATCAGTTAATGTATAAGAGGCATTTTCGTAAGATAAGTAACCATCTTCAACAGCCTTGTTAAAAGAAGTAGTAACATTGTCTTTTAATTTATAATCAGAAATATTACTTATTTCTTCATAACTAATTGAACCGTTAGTATCACAGAAAGCAATATCGGTATGTTGACCGGTAAAGTTATAGTTATGTTGTTGTTCTACTGCCTTATTTGGTTGTACAACTTGTTGTTGCCTATGTTTGTCCAAAAACATTTGAATACTTCTTATAGAATTAAGAACTTGAGTAAGACCACTCTTAATTGGTCTTGCAACATTAAATTGTTGAGCAGTATCTTCAATACTATTCATTATCATCACCTCCTTACCGTCAGCTTCGTATATTAATGCTTAACATTAACATACGGAGCTGAATAATCGTATTCAGATTCATCGACTTCATTATCATCAAAATCCGGTACCGGCTTAATATCATAGTCCATATTCATCACCTCCTTACATAAATTCCTCAATGTCATCGAGAACACCGGAAGTTTCATCATAAATTGATTGGTCAATATCATCTTCGTCAGCATAATCCGGTACTGGACTATATTCTTGACTATCAACTTCTTCAGAATACTGCGTGTATTCTTCATCAGATACCTCATCATCAACTGGTGGGGGACAATTATTAACTTCTTCAAATTGTCTTGCTAATCTATCTTGATTTTCTTTATTCTCAATCTCTTTCTGTTTATCGTATTGTTCTTTTGATAGCTTTTCGTTATCCTCCTGTTTGCTATACATTTTCTCATAATCAATTAGTCTTTGCTCCCATATTGGTGCAAATTCTTTATCAATATAAGTATTGTTCTTAACATACTCTTTGTACTTAGAACCACATTCAGCAAACAATGGGTGGTTAATAGTATCAAATTTCATAGTGATTAGTGGTCTTTCATAACCTAAAAAACAAATAACTTTACCACCATAAGGGATACTTTCACCTTTAGGCTTAATAACTTCTTTGATTTCATCAGGATACAGTAGTGGACGCTCACCATAACCTTCAGTATCTTGTCCACCTCCACCCATTTGGCTACCACTACCACGGTTAAAGGATTTACTATCATTTCTGACAGTAATTTTACCTAGCTTATCAGATACATACTGTAATGTATCATTATCGATAGTACCTAATAAAGTAAAGATATTACAGTTACCGATAATGCTTTCATATGTTTTTTCATATATAGCTTTTAACTGTGATAAACCTTGAAGAACAATACAAATTCTCAAATTGTATGAACGAGCAACTGCTAGTGTATTTTCAAATGCAGGTATTTCACCGATATTAGCGAATTCGTCCATTTCACAACTGACTAATACCGGCATACAACCGTCATATTTTAGGTCTGCTACCTTTCGTAATCGCTCAAAAAATTGTGAATAAAAAATATTACAAACAACTTTATATGTATTACGAGCTGATGGAATGATAAGGAAAATTGCAGTTTTTTCAACACCAACGTTATCAAAGTCCATTTCATCGGTTGAAGTAATGGCATCAAGGTCTGTAGTTGCGAACAAACTAAGTCTTGTAGATAATACTTCATTAATAGATGACTGTGTTTCTTGAGCGTTACCTTGCATACCACCCCAGTTAGTACTAGCGATGTCATACGGATATTTTGTTGAATGTTCGTTAAGACATCTAGCCAATTCACAACTCATATCAATAGCACCATTCTTATATCTAATACTATTAACTAGTCTTACAACTCTACCAAAAGTCTTGATTTCATTTTCAGACTTATAAAGATACATCATAAGTGCTATTAATAACTTTTGTGCTGCACCGGAGAAGAAGTCTTCTTTTTCACCCTCACCTGCAGTATTCTTCATAAAAAGTGATGCAATATCTACAACATCCTGTTCTGATGTGATATAAGCAAATGGATTATAAGAATTAGAGAAATTAAGGTTAACCAAATTAAGGACCTTAACTTTGTAGCCATTCTTTTTTAAAACTTTGGCACAATCTCTATACAATTCGCCTTTAGGGTCAGTAACGATATATGAACCATTCATTTGCAAAATATCCGGTTTAATTTTACGGAATGATTTACCTGCACCAGAGCCACCAATAACAAGTTCATTTAAGTTGTTTAATACTTTTGATGAAGTTGAAACGTAGAAATCTTTGCCGATAGGTATCTTATTGTTTGTTTTTTGTGCTTCCTTTTGAATGAATTTCATCCTACCTTTGCTCATCCAATCAGCTGAACCATGTTCCATTCCCCTAAAATTGTTTTTTGTGTCCATAGATAAGGCCCAAAAAACAAGCAGCAATAACACATAAACATACCAAATATTCAAGTTTAATTTTAATATTTGGACAATTACAGAACTTGATAAGGACAAAGTAAAATTAAAATCAATAATGTGAGAACATACATCAACTATGTTATCAATACTAAATTCAGACACTTTGCGATATTGTGAATAATCTAAATAACCATAGATTATAAAAGAAATAAACAAAAAAGTTATAATAAAAAGTATAGAATAACCAATCAACTTAGTCTTTATTGATGTTTCTTTACGCATTATATTTTTTGCCAATAAACCACTTCCTTAAGAGAAAAGGGTGGACGAATTGTCCACCCTTAATGATTTGTCATTATCTTGTAATGCTATTATTAACTGCATTAGCTTGTTGAAGTACATCATTGATTTTCTTCAAGTCCTTAGCATTAAACTTAATTGCAATGTTACCATTGTTAAGTTCCTTAGTTTTGATACGAAGATTTGAATTTTCTTTCAATGCTTTCATTTCATTTGGAGTGCATTCTAAGTACTTGTACTCTGTGTTGTACTCATTAATAGCAACATTTCTCAGTTCTTGAAATGCCGACTTATCAGTTGGAATAACAATACCATGATAATCGCCTTTACTATCCTTGTAACTAGGTAAAGATAATTGAGGCTCACCATTTGCATTAGCGTACAACTTAGCATTGTGAATTACCATATCACCAACCACTAAGTCCATTCTGCCAAGTACATTACTTTGAGTTTCTGCAGTATTGTATTTAACACAATTTTGTGCAGATACACTGACACCTTGACGATTAGTTGAAAACTGTTCTTCAAGGTTTGTATAAGACTTTTGGTTCTTATTGAAGCAATCAAGAACAAGTCTATTAAGTTCATTTCTTGTGTTAGCTGATAACGGATGACAAACATCAATGTATGTTCCATTTTGTGTTCTTCTCTGTGGCATTCTTACATATAAATTTCCATCCATTTGATTTTGTCTAATGGAAATGGAATTAACAGTAAATGTCTTGTCAAATGTGGCAGTTGCAAAACCTACAATGCCATTGTTTCGAGGCTCATTAAGTCTAGTTACGGTAAGATTAGTAATCATAATCTTTCTTTCCTTTCATTTGTGTAATTTTGTAACAGTTTTTTGTTCAAGTTTGTTTTGAACACGAGTAAGTTCTTCTTGAGATTGATAACGATAAATGTATTTATCATCATCAACTCTGCGACAGTTTTGAGCAACTGATGGGTCATTTTTTACCCTCTCATAATCAGCTTTATCAATTTCAAAATACTGATAAGAACTTATTGTCGGTGTTGCATCAAAACAGTCCGGTATTCCGTCACCATCAGAATCACGAATACGAGCTTGTTGATAGGCTTTTTCAAGTCTTAATCTTTTTTGCTCATCCATAAGCTTGTTGTCGTTGTATAACATTTTTACACCTCCTAAAACATATAAAAAGGACCATTATATAAAAATAATAGCCCTTTATTTATGGATATTCTTTTGTGGTTGAATTAAGAAATTAACCTTATCTTTATCAGAGGTCCTAAACTTGAAAATGTAAAAATTATCTTTATTTACAAAATTGTCAAAACCATTCTGAACAAGTGTGTCTTTCTGTTCCTCATTAACTTCTTTGTAATAATTAGTATCAAAGAAATTACGTATTTCTTTAAATCCAAATCTATCACAGTAATAAGCAACATCATAATTATCGTCAATGATAAATACATCACTGACAGATAATGAATGACCGGTAAAATCATCTGGAATATCAAGATTGAATTTCCGAAAAATATCCTCTGCAGAAAAGTCATCATCAACATTACAACTGTAAACCTTGTTATACTGCGATATATCAATATCTATACCCTTATCTTGTAGATAAGATAAAGGCATAAAGATACCTTTAAATGTATCCTTAGCCTGATAAATATCAACTTTCAATTTACATCACCACCTTTCTATATGCACATTATTTGACTAGGACTAGATAAAATATTTTCAATTTTATCTTTGTCACTTATATCAACCTTGAAGATATAACTATCTTCTTTCTGAACATAGTTATCAAAACCATTCTGAACAAGTGTGTCCTTATCTTCTTCAGAAAATATCTCCTTGTAATATGGAGTTTCCTTTTTTTCTGTTCTGCTGGTATCATCAAGATTAAGTATAGAGTTAAGTTCATAAAGTCTTGCTTTCTTTGTCTTTAATTCTTCCTCTTGAGCAAAAGGTTTTTTGACTTCTTCTTTAGCATATTCTAATTGGTTCTTCACATTGTCTAATTTAGCAACATTATTATCTAATAACTTAGTGAGATTATTAAGACAGTTATCTAATCTTGTAATGTTACCAAAAGTATCACTACCTAATTCAAGATAATGTGATAAATTGTTTTTTAGTTTTAGATAAGGTTGCCTTTCCCAAATATCATAAACACAAAGCACATCAAAACCTCGATATTCACCAATTTTAGTTGGCTTAGGTGATTTAATTTTTTTAGTGACTTCAAGAAGTTGTGTTCCTGCTTCTTTCTTATCACTATACATTTGACCGTTAAGTACCAATCCGGTAAACTTATCAGACTTGTTGCTATTAGCTATCTTAATATCAGCTTTTAGTCCTTCAATGACAGTTTCTGTTTCAAGAATTTTCTGAGGATAATATTTAATGATTTTATCCTCTAACTCATACTTGACAGAGTTAAAACTAGACTTTAATAATTCTAGTTTTTGTACTTGAATATCAAGGTCCATTTTTTCCTTGATATAAGGGTTACCGGTAGCCAACATCTTAATTTCTGCATAGGATAAAGCAGTTTCATCAATATCTTCAGCAATTCTCGCCGGTGATTTTGAAGTCATAATTTGACTTGCAAATTTTTGTTTTCCTTCTACAAGCTGATAAAGATAAGCGTCAAAAGTTTTTTCGGTTACATAACGATAAATTTCAACTTCTTCATTAGTATTACCTTGTCTTACTGTTCGTCCTAACCTTTGCTCTAGGTCTGATGGACGCCAAGGGCAATCCAAATCATGGGAAGCAATAATTTTGTCTTGAACATTAGTACCTGCACCCATTTTTTGAGTTGAGCCAAATAATACTCTAACATCACCGTTTCTAACTTTTTCAAAAAGTTCGGCTTTTTGATTTTCAGTTTTGGCGTCGTGGATAAATGCGATTTCTTCCTCCGGAACACCTTTATCAATCAACTTATTTTTTATGTCATCATAAACATTGAATTTATCTTTACTAGGAGTGGATAAATCGCAAAAAATAAGCTGAGTTGTTTTCTTAGGTACGCCATCTTGCCATATCTTAAATACATTATTGGCACAAACATTAACCTTAGACTCTGGAAAATCATCAAGAGTATCATCAATAAGCCTTTGGTCAAGAGCAAGTTTTCGTCCATCATTAGTAATTTTAAGCATATTATCAACTGTAGGGTCAACTTCGTTATTTCTAACTTTGTCAGCTCTCTCTGATAATGCTTCAACCATTCTAATTTGCATTTCCGAAGGTTTAACAACAACATTATGATAGTTTGCTTTAGGAACTGGCAATTTAAGCATATCAGCAGTCTGAATATCTGCAACTTCTTTGAACATAGTCATTAATTCCGGAAGGTTATAAAACTTTGCAAATCTTGTTTTGGCTCTATAGCCACTACCTTCAGGATTAAGTTCGATTGCAGTTACAGTTTCTCCAAATGTACTTGCCCATTCGTCAAAATGTAATAAATGATTTTCATCAAGTGTATTGTACTGAAGATACCTTTGAATAGTATAAAGTTCAACCATACTATTTGAGATAGGAGTACCGGTGGCAAAAATGATACCTTTACCACCGGTGACTTCGTCCATGTAACGGCATTTCATAAACATATCACTTGATTTTTGAGCTTCAGTCTGAGCTATACCACCTACATTACGCATTTTGGTATATAAAAATAGATTTTTATAATAATGACTTTCGTCAACAAAAAGTCTATCAACACCAAGTTCCTCAAAAGTAATAACATCATCTTTACGGCTTTTGTCATTTAACTTTTTTAGTTTGTTTTCAATACCTTTTTTAGTTCTTTCTAAAGCCTTGACGGTAATATTATCACCAATTTTGCTTTTAGCTTCCTGAATGCCAACTAACACATCATTAAGTTGTTCTTCAAGGATACTTCTTTGTCTTTCAATACTGACAGGTATCTTCTCGAATTGACTATGACCAATAATAATTGCGTCATAGTCACCGGTAGCAATACGGCTACAAAATCTTTTTCTATTCTTAGTTTGAAAATCTTTTTTAGTAGCTACAAGGATATTAGCTGAAGGGTAAAGTTGTAAGTATTCCTTAGCCCATTGTTCTGTTAGGTGATTTGGAACTACAAACATTGATTTTGTACATAAGCCTAATCGTTTGCTTTCTTGCGATGCAGCCACCATCTCAAATGTCTTACCTGCACCTACAGTATGAGCTAATAGTGTATTACCACCGTAGAGAATTCTTGCTACTGCGTTAATCTGATGTTCCTTAAGAGTAATATCAGGGTTCATACCAACAAAGTTGATATGACTACCATCATATTCTCTTGTTCTGTTGGAATTGAATCTTTTATTGTAGATTTCACATAAATCATTTCTTCTAGTAGGGTCTTTAAAAATCCAATCAACAAATTTCTGTTTAATTGTTTCTTGTTTAGACTGAGCAATAGTTGTTTCTTTCTTATTAAGGATTGCTCTTTTCTTTCCGTCCGGAGTTTCTTCGTAATCAAAAACTCTAACATCTTTAAGATTTAGAGTATCCTCAATTATTTTATAACCGTTAACTCTTGAAGTACCATAAGTTTTATATGCCTTGACATTACTTCTATCAGATGACTTACCTTGTATGTTCCATTCACCGGTTACAGATATGTAATTTACTTTAATTATGCCTTTAGCATAAAAAGGAGTTTCCATAAGTTCATGGACGAATTGTTCAACATACTTAGGTGGTATCCAAGTAGAACCTAATCTAACAGAAATTTCACTTGCTGATAGTTCTTCCGGTTGAACATCTTTAAGTGCCATAACATTAATATTGTACTCAGGATTGCTTTCAGCGAGTTTAGTTGCAACTGCAAGTTTTTCTCTAACATTACCGGACAAGTATTCATCAGCATTAATATATTTGTCTGCACCATTATTTTCATCATATAATGGATTAAGAAAAATAACACCTCTTAGGTCATCATAAATTTCTTCTTCTGTTTTGCCAACAAGCTCCTGCATATATTCCATATCAATAGTAGCTTTCTCGCTTATTGATACAGTTAAAGCTTCAACTGAGGTATCAACAGAAGTTACCGGTTTATGAGGACGAATAGTTCGCTTCGTAAAAATGTCAGCTTTATGGACTACATTGTTTTTATCAATATTTTCAAGGGAGGATAGCAAATAATATGAACTATCTTTCTCAAAAGCTAATCTATTAGCCCTTGAAGTAATTGCACCATAATCTTTAGTAAAGTTATCATAAAGAACATTAAGTTTGTTTTGCTGATACTTAATTTCTCCATCAGAATAATCTTCTGATTCATACTCTATAAGAGTTCGTAAACAATCCCTAATTTCAACAAGACCTTTAACTCTCTTAGTTGGTACTTCACCTAATTCTTGCAAAGTCATAAGGGAATTTTCTCGATAATATATTTTGTCATCGATAATAGCATAAGAAAAGTTCTTAACATCTGCAGTAGCAGGTATTACTTCTTCTGTATCATCATTACTATCTATATCGATAACATTATCATCAAATGTAATTCCACTAACATTAATATTGTTAATAGCGTTATTGAGTAACTCTTCAAATTGGTTCCTATCATCTAATACGCATTCAGAAGTTAAACCAAATCTACCACTAACATTCTTCATTTCACCAATAATCATATTAGGATTTTCAATAAAGTAATTATTAAGTGGAATACCGTCTTCAGAAGTAGTAACATTAACCCAACTAGGCTCAATATGTGTAACATTACTTCTCTTTTTAAAGAATAGAATATCAGATGTAACTTCTGTTCCTGCAAGAGAACTGAAAGTATAATTTGGCAGTCTAATTGCACCTAATAAATCGGCTCTTTGGCTCATATACCTTCTAAAGCTAGAATTTTTCTTATCCATAGTACCCTTAGAAGTGATAAAAGCCATAACACCATTAGGTCTTAATTTATCAAGTGACTTAGCAAAAAAGTAATCGTGAATAAGAAAATTATACTTATCGTACTTTTTGTCAACAACTTTAAAATCACCGAAAGGAACATTACCGATAGTTACATCAAAGAAGTTATTAGGTAAATCAGTATCTTCATAAGGTGAATTAATAATATTAGCTTTTTGATAAAGTTGTTTTGCAATAGATGAAGAAATAGTATCTAATTCAACACCGTAAACATTGCTATTACTCATTTCTGTAGGTAACATACCAATGAAGTTACCAACACCACAAGAAGGTTCAAGAATGTTACCATTTTTGAACCCCATTCTGTCAAGAACTTTATAAATAGCTTTAGTAACTGTAGATGGCGTATAGAAAGCACTTAATGTACTTTCTCTAGCTGAAGAATACTCATCGGAAGATAGGAGAGAGGATAACTCGTTATACTCATTAGTCCAACTTGAATTGTTCTTGTCGAAAACTTCAGATAAGCCACCCCAACCAACATACTTACCAAGTGTTTCTTGTTCTTCCGGTGTAGCTAATCTATTTTCTTTTTCAAGTTCTTTAAGCTTCTTAATAGCATTAATGTTATTAAGATATTTTTCTTTTTTACCGGTTGGAATACTAACTGTACTATAATCAAAGTTATATTTTTCAGAAGTAACAACTTTGGTTTTAATATTCGAAACAATTTCTGCTTTATCTTCTGTTGGTTCAGATGTTGTAATGTTGGACAAATTGTCCACACTTTCACTTTCAACAACTTCATCTTCTGACTTCTTAACTTGCTTTAGAAAATCATTACTAGTAGATAAAGCAAGTTTATCTTCAAAATCATTCTTTGAAAATGATTGAACCATCAAAGGATAATTAACATCGGCAATAACAACATTATCACCATCAACAGAACGAACAACAAAGTCCATACTATTAATATGAACAATGTCACCTTGCTTATATGAATATTCATATTCAGCTGAATTATTTTCTAAATCAATATTGATATTATTATCCTTGAGCATTTCAGCTTCAAAGTGATTAATATCTTCCTCAGTAATCCATTGAGGCTTTTTATCTGATGGAAATGAGTTGTATAATTTACGCATTTCCTTAATTTGTTCTTCTACTGAACCTGCCCATAACAAGTCAGGATTGCGATGACCATCAAGATAATACCTGCAGTCTGAACGAAGTCTATCAAGTAACTGATAATCAAATGAATAATCTTTATTTTTAATATTATTATTTTTGTTTTCAGTTTCTATCTTATCAGCTAAAGTTTTCTCAACATATTTATCCATCTCATTAGGAGATAAATACTTATCTGTTAAGATAAGTTCAGAAACTCTTTTTTCAACTTCATTCCACTTAAAAGTTAACTCAGCTGGACTATTGTTATTTTCTACGTAAATTATATGAAGTCCTTTAGAATTTGCTTCAACGGAACAACGATAATTAGGAGTAGAAAACAAAGGGTATGAACCACTAAACCCATATTCATCTTTAAGAAAATTAGCATTTTCTTTTATAGAAAGGGATTTTTGGAATTGTTCATAAATTCTAAATTTAGAACCTTCAGTATTGCTACCACTACGCATTACAGAAGTAATAACATCATTTGGAATCAAATTATCGTTGTGAGTAAAAGAAAAAGCAGAAGATTTTTTTTGTTCTTCTGCTTCTTGCTCTATACTATTAATTTGTTCGTTATATTCAATTAAGGGCTTTATTGTATCGGTTAACTGTAAACTATTTCCCTCACCACTACTTCCTCGGCTCTGCTCTTGATGTTGTTCATCAACTGAACCCACTTCATTGGGTCTTTCGCTTTCAGTTCCTCGGTCACTTGTTCCTTTTTCGCCATCTGTTTGACTAAGAGTTCCACTCTCTGACTTGCTCGGTCCTGAATTTTCTGTAGATGTTCGTTCAACTTGTCCGTTGTCAATAACTCTGTGTAAGTTATCTTCTTCTTTTCCTTCAGAAACCAAAATCTCATCTCTGCGTACTTTCCGTGTACCGGTTTCATTTCCGATACTAGGTTCGGTACTAGATAATCCCCTAGTTGAATGTAAGTTAGTCCGTTGTTCTTGTCCTTCACTGTTGTCATATGATTTCCTCCTATTATCCAATAAAACAAGTTTAGATATATCTGATAGTATTCCAGAACTAACATCAGTAACAATATTACCTATGATATTAATTTCTTTTTGACTACAATTAGATATAAATTCAAAATCAGAATCATAAAAATCATTCTTGTTGATACCAAGTCTTTCGGCAATTAATAATGATGATGAATTATTAACTACTTCTTTAAGTGGAGATAATAAATTATCTTTAGTATAACTTTTAAATTCATTATCATTATTATCCAAATAATCGTTAATTACATCAGATGATAAACTATTTACTGCATTTTGAATTGTAACAGTAATATCATCATTATAATCAAAATTACTACGAAAATAATCAGTAACAATATGGTAATTGTCATTATTGATTTCCCATATAGGAACATCAACTGAATGATTAGTTGGTAAAGTATCTGAAATATCAAAATAATACTTCAAGGAATGACGTAAAGGTATATTATTAAAAACTGCAATACCTTTAACGCCTTTCGTAACAACCCTGCCGAAAATCTTATTCCATTGATTAAGTTCAAGAACGGCTTTTGCATTAGGTCTTTGAGCATACAATAAAACTTTATCATCAAAAGATAATTTATAATTGTATGCTACAGACTTTATAAAATTTTGCCACTCTTGAGGACTAGCTTTAATCTTGTCAATCGTTCTCCTATAGAGAACCGTTACAGCATCATATTTACTGTTATTCATTTTACTACTCCTTACAATAAGTTTAGCACTTTAAAGCATTAAAGTCAAGCCAACTTTATAACTTTAAATTATTTTTTTCTCTGTTGGTTGGATTATTTGTCTTTTTATCACCTCCTATAATTTTATTAACCTTTTGCTTATCATTTTCAAGATAAACAATATTATATTTGCCGTCTTTCTGAAGAAAAACGGCAAAATTAATGTCAGTATCTTTCAATTTTTTATACTGACTATTAACAACAATTTTATAACATACTTTTTGATTTGTATCTTTTGCAATTTCTTTAAGTTGCTTATTAAGTTTTACATTCTTTATATAGAAACCATCTTTATTCTGTTCACTACGATTAGGAAATAAAATTGAAAGAATTTGATGTTTATTTTTAGAGTCAAACGAAATAAGATACTTTTTATCTTTATATCTAAATCTATAACTAAATTCAATATTTTTATATTGATTTAAATTATCAAATAATTCTTTAGGAATAACTAAATACTCTGTTTTACCTTTGTCCTTAGCTATATGATATTTAACTTTACGATTATTAATTTGATTACTTTGAGTTTGTAATGTTTCATAAGGTACATTAAGAATTTTAGATATTCTTTCAACATCAAATTCTTTAACAGTTATTAATGCAGTACCGGAAGTTAAATCTACTTTTGATGTAAATAAAACATTGTTATCAAGTAACTTAGCTAATTGCCAACTATACATTTTAAGTTGAACTGTATTACCTGCAGAATTAATTAAAGTATTGTAATTAACATTCCTAACAAATTGTTTTTTGTTTTGAATGTCACAATAGCTTTTAACTTTATATGTGCATGGATCTTCTCTTCGAGAATATCTTGCACATTGTTTTTGTTTTGAACTCATAAACATATAACAAATAAGTCTAATAGTAAAATCTAGAGGACTTTTAGCAAAAAGCACCTTGCTGAAATTATTTTCGTAAGAATAAGAATAAGTATTTTTCCTATTTATCCTTTCCTGCCTTCGCCATTCACTAACTGCGAACTTGTTAAGTTGCAATCTGTTATATTCAAATTTTGATATTTCATTTTTATGTATATTTTTATTATTTTCTATTCTATTAGTTGCTATATAAAATTTATATTCAATACTGGCTTTAGAATACTTATTACCAAATTGTTTAGCTAAAGTATTAGCTCTAATGCCTTTATCTACACCTTGTTTTCTAAATGTAATGTTTTTATCTGTCCATCTTATTTCATAATTTTTATTTTTCATAAAAGAAATGAATTCAATTTTTGTATTGCAATTTTCAAATGCTTCATCTAAATCTTTAACTAATTGTACTTTCCAACTAGTACCTTTTTTTGCACATTGCAAAGTTTCGTTATCTAGTCCTTTATATTTTGATTCAGTCCCTTTTTCAATAATACTAAGCCCATATTTTATACACAAATCATCTGAAGATTGCTTAAACATTCTTAAAGTAGTTTTATTATCTTTAAACTTAACATCATCAATTGGACTAACAGAATTAATTAAAAAATGATTATGAATATGAGTACCATCAATATGTGTTGCAAGTACAACTTGATAATTAGACAAATTATTATGTATAAATTCCATACCAATTTGATGAGCAAGTTCAGGCGTAACCTTATCATAATCAGCAAATGATTGAACGAAATGATGTGCTAATATTCCAGTATTTTTATTAGCTATATTTCTTGTAATACGATAATTGTTCTCAATAGTTAAAATGTTACTATCAGGTATTAATTCATTAACCGATACAAAAGAAACTTGTGAAACTTTAACTGGATTAGTAATATAAGAAAGTGATTCATATAAATATTTTTCACTTGTAATTTTACGCTGAATAGTTTTACAAAAAGCCATCATTTTTCCTCATTATTACTTTGTAATTGTAATAAATTATAAATATCATTTGCATTTATTTCTAAATTTCTTATTTTGCTTAATATTAATTCAAATTTCTGGTCAGTATTTAAATTATTTTGTAATTCCTCAATTATAAATTTATTATTGTCAATTATAAATTTATCTATCATTTTAAAAATATTAATTTGAATATCCTGTATCTTTTTAACTTCGTCTTTACTAATATAATTTATTGAATTGGCTTTAGTTGCAATTTGATTTATATTAGCACCAATTTTTAATAGCTGATGAACAATATCTTTAACACCATTTAGATTTACAATTCTATTTTGACGGACACATTGTAATATGTAAGCACTTCTAGACATATTATTTTCTTCTGCAATTCTTGAAATTTTTTCTTTTTCTTTCTCAGTAACACGAATGTAAATTTTTATGTTTTTGTTTTTATCACTCATTATATCACCTATCAAAGCTATACTTTTTACTTTTTTCTGTGGGGATAACCCCACATTCACAGCCTTGGCTGTGATGGGGTTGCAAGCACAGATTGTAGAGGTACAAATCATAAATTTGTACCTCTCAATCGCTTGTTAGGGGAATACCCCTAAAACCCTACAATTTTGCAAAATACAAAATTGAATTCGTTTCACTCACCACGCAAATTTTTTAAAAATTTGCAAATCAAACACTTTAATTTATTATCAAGGATAATTAATTATTTGTGTTTTCAACCACTTCTGAATTATCATCAGAAGTTAAATCATTTGAAAATAAATTTTCAAAATCATCAACAGAAACAATACCTTGTTTCTTTAGATAATCAGTTAATTCAATTAACTTATTCTCTTGAATTTTTTGTTCAAGTTTAGTTCTCTGAACTTTTAAAGCCTTTATTTCTTCTTTGGCTTTATTAATTTTTTCATAATTATGAGCTATTTGCTCATTAATCTTATGTAATTTATCTTCATTTGTTTTTGCCATTAATATCTTCCTTCCGTTAATAAGTTACTATCAATTATATTGACAATAATTTATTTTATTGTTCATTTACTCTCCTGTTGGAATATCAATATCAGAGTAATCATCAATCTTAAATTGTTTCTCCGGATAATAAATTTTTTCGCACTTCAAGGAATAACTTTTTCTTGAAGTTTTATCATCCTTATAAATTGAAGTTTCTAAACTTCCACATACAGTAAGTTTATCACCTTTGTGTATATACTTACTTAGGTTATCTGCTATAGTACCAAAAGCTACGCAATCGATAAAGTCAGCTACTTCTCTGTTTCTGTCTCTTTGGCAAGCAACAGTAAACTGACAATAATAAATATCGTCTTTGTTTTTTAGCTCCGGTTCATCAACAAGTCTTCCTTGAATAATTGATATATTAATCATACATTCCTCCACTTAGCAAAAAATTCTTCTTGAACTTTTTGCTTTTCTTCGTCAGACATTATTAACATTCTGTCTTTTAAGTTTTTCCATTCTGAAACAAACTTATTAAATGTATCAACCCTATCATTAGAATATTTGTTTTTAATTCTATGATAAAGTCGATTGTAAATTTGAAAATACTCTTTTTCATCATTACGAATAAGTCTGTTTTTATTTGTAATTGTATTAAGCCTACAAGTGTTACAATATACTTTTAGTTTTCCACCTATAGTTAAATTGCCACACTTAGGACATTGATGAAGATATTTATTAGCTGATGACATTATAAATAATGAAGCTAAACATATATCCATAATGGAATAACAATCAACACTAACATGTAATTGATAATCATAATAGGTTTCATTTATTTTTTTTACAGTGTAAAAAATACTATTATAATCATCATAATTAGTAACTCCATAATCAACATAAAGCTTACAGTTTTGAACTAAATTCTTATAATAATCATCTCCTCTTAGTCGAACAATTATCTCTTTAATATCGTGTTCACTATTACTACCAATATTTTTAAGAAGAATTAAATCACTATAAAGTGATTTAAGCTCTTTTATTTCCTTATTAATTTGAAAACCGAGAAAAATATCTAATAAATTGTTTCTAACAGTTACTTTAAAATATTCTTCAAGCACAAATTCATTTCTACATTTTTCATATTCATCAAGAACACCATCTATAACTGCATTCATTATTGTTGCAAAGATTTCACCATAAATGAATTTATAAGTTTTGCCTTTATAACAATAATAGTCATTATACTGTGTTCGCTTTCTAAATTTATCACTGGCTCTTGTTAATTTAAGTCCTAGTGATAATTTATTATCTACCATTTGTTTTCACCTTCCATAAAATTATTGAGTAGCCAAGCAATAAAATAATACAAGTTAAAATATTAAACTTATCAATTTTATTGTAATTGGTTAATGTTTTTTTCTGTTCTTGAGTTGGTATATATCTTTCTCCGGTTACCAATAATCTATGTGTATTAATAGAATAAGGATAGCAAGTAACTAATGTTACAAGGTCTTTATTCTGAATTATTTTTAATTTAGAATTATCATTTGGATTAACAATATTGATTGATTTTACTTTGTAATAATAAGTGTTTGTTAATACCCTTATGCTAAAGGTATCACCCATTTTTAGATTATCTAAATCATCAAAAAATTTCTGTTGAGGAAAACCTGAGTGAGCAGAAATTACTGTATGGGATGTTTTCTCTCCAAGTGGAAAAGATGAATTCTTTAAGTGTGCTGCACCTTTTGTTAACACATTATCTACAGTTTCATGATATACCGGTAAACTTACATTTATTTTATGAATATCAATATAACAAATTATGCCCTCTCCAAAGTCCATTATATTTTCATATTCATTTGATATTTTTTTATATTCTTCAGTTAATGAAGAATTGAAATATTTACTTGCAATAATACGGTTGTATTCTTTTGCTTTAGATAAAAGATTATTTTTATCATTACTAGTTAAGGTTTTAACTGTATTATCATAATTTTCAAAATTTGATTTATTAGTTACATCATTAATCAAATTACTGACAGTGGGGTATAGAACAAGACCTATACCAATTAATATGGAGAATACCAACAGAACAGAAAAAAACTTTTTCAATAATTTTTTCATTTTTACATCACTCTAAAAAAACAAAGGAGGAAGTTTTCACTTCCTCCTGTATCTAATAATTACTTATTATTAACTTTTGCTTTCTTTCTCTTGCTGATGAAAAGAACTGAACCACCTAGAATAATAAGAACAGCACCTGCAAGATAAATATATCCAACATGACCACCGGTTTGTGGCATTGTAACTTTAGAGTCTGTTACTGTACAAGTTGCGTAGCCATCTTTAGGACAATTTGCTACATATGTATCATTGGCAAATGTATCTTGATATTCAACTTTGATTTCAATAGGGATTACTTTACCATATACATTGTAATCTTGTGGAGCTTTAGTTTCCTTAACAAAATAGTTACCTGACTGTAATGCGATTTCTTCCTTATTTGAATTAAAGAAAACAACCTTACCGTTGTCATCAGATACACCACTAGCAATTACATTCTTATTATTGTTAGCGTCTTCTTCTGTACTATAAAGAGCAAATTCAGCACCTGCAAGGTTATTTCCTTCTTCGTCTAGCTTCTGTACATTAATGCTATATGTATATACATATACTTTATTGCCTGGAACAGAATCTATTGTACTCTTGTTACCGTATTCAAGCTTTACATCTTCATTAGGATTACCTGCAATACCCTTAACTGAATACTTATTAAGCTTAGCAGAATATTCAACAACAACTTGTGCTACACCATCATTATAGAAATTGTCATTCTTTAAATATGCTGATGTTAGAGCAACTGTGAAGTTTGTATCTTTGCCTTCTTCAGCATTAACATTTACTTTATAATCATTACTACTAATATCTTCAATCTTAGTGCCATTAGCATCAGCTAAATAAACGCTAAATGATTTAGTATCAAGAGTTAAACCTTTAGACATTAAATCATGTACAGTATATGTTGTAAGTCTGATTTGCTTAGAGCCAGTAGTTGTATTTGTGATTTTAAAGTTAACTGTATCACCTAAAGATACATCAGTATAATTTTCATTATCCTTAGTACTATTAGTAATAATTTTATGAGTAGTTGGTGGTGATTGTACTACCTTTTCAGCAAGGTCAACTTTTTTGTAATCATAAGTCCAACCACTTTCGCCGTAGTATGGTAGTGCTAGAATTGAGTTCTGTACGGCTGTTACATCGGCAGGGTACTTAGTAGCCTTAATATAATAAATACCTTGTGGTAGCTCACTAAAGGTATATTCTGTAGCCTTAGATGTTTCAAACTTACCACCATAAGCCTTAACTGTATCCGGTAGAGTGTCAAGTTCATCAAGCTTAGTTAAAGCTGCCTTTGTGTCACCTTTCTTGATTGCGTTTTTAATCTCTGGAACAAGGCTAGTATAACTTGTTTCGTAAGATGGGGAAGTAGTGCTATCAAGAGTAGCAACTAGGAAAGCTTCATAAGTATATCCCTTTTTACCACACTCAACATTAATGTTTACCTTCTTGGTGTCATCGAGAAGTGAACTAGCACTTGCACTAGTTACTGTGAATGATAAGGTAGCTAGAATTACTACCATTAATAATGCAAATAATTTCTTAACTTTCATTGTTTTTTCCTCCTACTATAATAAATGAAAATAATTGATGATGATAATAATAGTAAAACTATGCCAATAGTAAGTGGTATTGTATAACCATTACCACCGGTATCAAGCATTACTACATTATCATCTTTAACTGTGAATGATTGATTTAGTGATACTTCACTATCACTTGATATAGTAAATTCAATTTTACCTGTGTATGGTAATTTACCATTAGGTGCTTTACTTTCAGTTAGATAATATTTACCTAACTCAAGAGTATCAATTAATAGTTTACCATTATCATCAGTAGACATTGAAGTTACTGTGCCATTAGAACTAACACTATATTTACCATCATCGTTCTTGGTTGTGCTTAACTTAGTACCATCTGATTTGTACAATTCAAATTCAGCACCACCTAAGTTATTGCCCTCATCATCTTGCTTCTGAATTGTAACAGAGCCGTAGTAGATTTCATCAGTCATTGTGATTGTTTGTATTTCTGAAGTGTCTTTAACAGTAAATGTTATATCATCAGCTAACTTATATCGTGGTGATGGAGCAGACAACTCTTTCAATCGGTATGTTTTACCTACAGTTAATTTACTAACTGTATAAGGTGTGTCTGATGTAGTCCATTCAGCTACTACATCTTTAGTATCTTCATCAGATAACTGTAGTGTAGCACCACTTAGAATATTACCTTTATTATCTTTCTTAACGAATTGATACTTTGTAATATCATCTTTCATTTGGACAATTTGTCCATCTTCTGAATAGGTGAAGGTAATGCTTTCTGTTGTAGCATATCCATCCGGAGAAATTGTTTCTGATAAGGTATATTCAGTACCAAAAACTAAACCATATATCTTATGTGGTTCTGTAGATGAAGTCCATTCATCAATAACCGTATTACCTTGCTTTAATATCAACTTAGCTCCTTCTACTTCATTCTTACCAGTGATATCAGTCTTTGTAATATAAACGGATGTAGGAGTTTCTTCAGTACCAATAGTCTTATGATTAAAACTATAAGAAGGTCCTGTACCCGTATATCTATCCAATGTATCAGCATTAAGAGTAAATTCATACTTAGTAGTATCTAATAAATAACCTGGAGGTGCTTCAATTTCTTGAATATAGTAATCACCGAAAGGATAAGTATCTACAGATTCAGCAAAACCATCATATGTTATACTACCTTTCTTAACTGTAGAAGTTACAAGTTCTTCAAGAAGTTTACCTTTATCGTTGTAAATACCGTACTTAGCACCATTTATATATTTATCAGGGTTATTTTCATCAGCTTTGTGTACACGGATGTGAACATCAGCTTTATTGTGCATAGACACTTCATAATATCCTGCGTCATCATATTCTTCTGCCATTTCAGGGGTAACAGTAAATTCAACTGGATTAGGTAAAGTTACATAAGATGGCAAAGCTCCTTCGTGTCCGTATCCTAGTTCTTCAATACGATAAGTACCTGCGTTAATCCATTTTTCAATATAACCATCTTTGTTTGTTGCACCCCATGTGGATGTTGAAATTACTGTACCACTAGAATTTAATTTAGATACTTTAAAGAAAACATTACTGATTTGCCCATCGTCAGCAGTTTTTGATACTCTAACTTTAATTTGTGTGTAGTTTTTAACAGTTGATGAACCTTCTTCTGTTGCTGAATAACTACACAAGTATCGTTTTAAACGCTTATAGTATTCAATTTTTCCTTCTTCAGTTGAAGTATCAATACTATCTCTATTAGCTAAATATGATTTATTATCTTTGGCTTGTAGATGTTCTTGATAAGTAAAGTTGTAACAAGTTACACCTTGAGGCATTACATAGTGAGAAGGATTAAGGTCAATATTGCTATCATCACCATTTACAGTTGATGAGGCTTTAAAGTCAGCACCTTTTTTACCAAGCTCGAAAACATAGTAATTACCATAAGGCACTTGTTTACCATCTTTAGTAGTACCAATTGTTTTGTCTAAATATCTTCTTAAATAAGTTCTAACAGTACCTGTAGAACCTTCTGCACTGGTCGGTCCGACAATGATGTAATACTCTTTAAGTTCCTTGTTGTATAATCGGCTTGATGTATTTAAGCCTAATTCTTTAGCAGAGTTTTGTGACCATGTCTTTCCGGTAACAATACTGTCACTATCCCTATCATAATATTTATATGATGATTGTTGACTACCTCCATATTCCTTATTATCACTTGGAAGTGCTACATAGTAATAATAGCCTTGTTCCAGGGACTCAACTTCAGTTTCAGAACCTTGAATTTTCATAGATTTGTTAATTCTGAAGTTTCTTTTTGAGAGTTCAAAATCATCTACTTCTGCACCAACTTTATAATAAGCATTGACTGGGTCAACATGTGATGAAGCACCAACTAAGTCTTGAATATCAGTCTTACCGGCTACTTCACCATATGTTGTTAACTGTGGTGAAGAACTACTGCTAGGAATATTTTCCTCTTTAGCTGATACAGATTTAGTTGTACTATATACAGGTTTTGATGATAGTGAATTAGGATGTAAAGTAAGTTTATTACCACTAATACTTGTTTTAACATTTAAATACCTTGTCTGATTTTTGTAAGTAACTTTAATCGACCTATTACTAGCAAGGCTAGCGTAATTTTTTAACACACCATTTTTGTCTGTTAAAACCTTATCACTACTCGCAATGCTAAAACCACTTGTACTGTGTTTTACTTTAAAACTATACGATGGAGCTTTAGTTATAATACCACCAGTAAAAGATGGTCGTTGATTTAGTATAAGTAATCTACTAATGATTCCGTTATAAATACCTTTTATATTGCTATTGTATGCAAGAGATAAATTATATTTAGACTTAAATTTAGTATTTCTGTTAGTAGAACGGTAGCCCTCAGTCACTTCCCATATCAGTAGTTGAGTCGCTAAATAGATTTCATGCACAGTTACAGTTTTACCGTACATATTATAGAAATCAATCTTATGACCGTTTACAGTTTTTGTTGTGGCAGAACCTTTGTTAGTGCCTTCAAGACCTAAACACATAATCATTTTAATTAGGTCTTGCTTTGTTTTACCTAATTTTATCCACGCAGAACTGGCTGAACTAGTATTAGCAACATATGTATCTGTAGATTTACTTGGTGTATCTAACTCAATACAATAAGCTCTATTACCATTAATTCTGAACATATCTTCAGCTAAATTACTGTGTAGTTTTCCTATTTGTTTTGATGAACGAATTGGATTTCCGTTTGTATCATAAGTTGTATAGTAACTAACATGATATGTAGTTGCTGCACTTGAAGTCACAGGCATTATTGATATAGCAATAAGTAATACTAAAAAAACTGATATAGATTTTTTAATCATTTTTACCTCCTTAAATATTTAAAGATTTTTACAGATTAATGGTGGTTCACGAGCCATGTTACTCATAGTTACACCTCACATATTTATAATTAATTATTTGAATACCAACAGAAAGAAAAAACAAACAAAAGAAAAACACCGACTACTTATATTAAAGTAATCGGTGTAAATACACGATTATTATATTTTAATCTCTTGGGTCTTTGTGGTTATTATAATCTTCAATAGATTGCCAGTTGTAATAGAACTTAATTACATACTCTTGATTTCCTTTATTATCTTTATAATCTTTACCATTGATTTTAAATTTTTCAAAATCAACATAAACTAAAAATTTTGAATCTTTTGGAGTTTCAGTATTAACTACCCAATCAAAACCGTTGTATTTGCTATCTAAAATTAGATTCTTTCGGTACTTTGGGTAACCGTTTTTATCCCAATATATAAATGAATCTAATACTTCTTTTTCCCACTTGTTCATATCTGTATATCCATTCCACTCTCCGTCATTTTTAAGAGTATCAGTGGACATTTCTTGAATCCAATATGATAGTGTTTCAATATACCAATCATTAAGAGATGTGAAATTATCGACACAATAATTAGATGTATCCTCAACATACCATTGATGTTGACCTTTTAATCGTGGTTCAATTGTTGCACCACAAGACTTAAAGTAGTTATTCAGCATATCACAATGTCTTTTAACAATCGATTTAGATTTGAGTTGCTTTATTGTTAATTTTGTATTAACACTTATAGGTGGATTTTTAACTTTAACAGTTAGTTTTACTGCTTTTCTACTACCATCTTTTGCTTTTGCAGTAATGGTTACTGTACCTGCCTTAATGCCTTTAATAACGCCTTTTGAATTAACTGTAGCAACTTTTTTGTTACTAGAAGAATAAGTTAAACCTTTATTGTTTGCGTTGCTAGGAACTACTGTAACTGCAAATTTAATAGTCTTATTTTTATATACTTCTTTAACTTGTTTCTTATTGTTATATGATAACTTTGTAACAAGTTGCTTTATTGTAAATTTACACTTTGCTGACTTATTACTACCGTCCTTAGCCTTTACAGTAATTACAACTTTACCTCTATGCTTGATTGTAACTTTACCATTACTGTTTACAGTAGCAACATTCTTATTTGATGAATACCAACTTACACCTTTATAAGTAGCATTTTTATTCTTAATAGCTTTCTTTAATTGGAAAGTTCTATTCTTTGCACCCCTGTTAAGAGTAACTGAAGATTTATTCAAAGTGATTTTCTTTACCTTTTTACCTACAACAACAAGTATCCTTGTTCTGATTTTACTACCGTCTTTTGCAATAGCATTTACATAAGTTGTACCCTTATTTGTTGTTGCCTTGATTTTGCCGTTCTTATCTACAGTAACTACTTTAGTGTTGTTTGATTTCCAAGTAACTGACTTGTTATAAGCGTTATTAGGTAATACTGCAGCTTTTAGTTTTGCAGTTTTGCCTTTTTTAGACAAGTTAATAATACTCTTATTTAGTTTAATTTTAGTAACTCTTTGTACAACCTTGATTTTACATTGAGCTGATACATTACTACCATCAGTAGATGTTGCAGTAATTATAGCATTACCTACTTTAAGAGCCTTGACTTTACCATTCTTATCTACAGTAGCAACCTTTGTATTGCTTGACTTCCAAGTTAATCTCTTATTAGTAGCATTTATAGGAAAAACAGTAGCCTTTAAAGTTGTTGACTTACCATTGTAAAGTGTCTTGCTTGTAGCATTTAGCTTAATAGAACTAACTTTAACTTCAGTTGTTTCTGTTGTAGTAGGTTCTGTAGAACTTTCTATTGTACTACTTTCTGTAGTTGATGAAGAAGGTTCTGTAGAACTTTCGACTGTACTACTTAAAGTAGTATTTGTTGTGCTAACTGTTGTCTGTTCTGTACTACTCTCAGTAGAAATTTCTGTAGGACTTGATGTTACTTCAGTAATAGGTTCGTCCGGTGTACTATTATCAGCTGTAGAAACAATTGAATTTTTATTTTCAGTTGTTTCAATAGCAAAATAACTAATACATAATGAACTTGCAATAATAGATATTGTAATCAGCAAAGATATTAATTTTTTCATACAATGCCCTCCTTATTTGATTATATCTATATCTCTACCTTAATTATATCTAACAATCAGTCTAATATCAAGAACAATTAACTTTCATATATATTATTAGAATTACTTCCTTTTCACCCTATATATAAATATCAATATATAAGAAAAAAGTAGCACAATAGGTATAAAAGAAATTTTATATGATATTTTAATATCATTATTTTTTTGTATTACACTTTTATTAGAAATATCATTATTATACTGTCTTTCCCCAGTTACAAGTAATCTATGGGAATTTATTCCGTATGGATAACAAGTAACCAATGTAACTAAATCTTTATTTTGCTTAATTTTCGTATGTGAAGTATCAGATGGCTTCACTATATTAATTTTTTTAACTTTATATTCAAGTTTCTTATCAAGAACAGTAATACGAAAAGTATCATTTCTTTTTAAATTATCTAAATCATCAAAGAATTTTTGTTGTGGATAACCACTGTGAGCTGAAATTACTGCATGAGTTCCTTTACCACCAATAGGAAAAGATGTGCCTTTCATATGTGCGGCACCTTTTGTTAAAACATCTTTTAAATCTCCATGATATATTGGTAAATATACTTTAATTCTAGGTATTTCTATGTAGCCTATTATTCCATTTTCAAAATTTAGGATATTATCATAAGAACTTATTACTTTTTTATATTGTTCACCATAATTTATTATTCCATTATTATAAGAACTAGTTGCAACGGCATTATTATATTCAATAGCTTTATTTAGCATATTATTAATTTCATTATTATTTAAACTTTTAACATTATTATTATATTTCTTAATGTTGCTTAAATTGTAATAACTATTAACACTGTTACTTATTATAGGATATAGTAATATTCCAATTCCAGTAACAATAATACAAACTAATATAATAGATATAACCTTTTTCATAATATTAAAATTTCCTCAATATTAGTAAAGGAATGATAGAGATTAATTTTCTCTACCATTCCTTTTTTCATTCACTATTTGCTATAAAGCATACAATTACTTGTTCTTTTTCTTTTTTAATAGAATTAGAGAAATACTACCAATTGAAATTAAAGCAATACCTGTAATAGTGTAGTAAATAACATAACCACCTGTAGAAGGTAAAGTAACTTTTGAGTCTGTTACATCTACGGTTGCAATGCCATTATTAGGACACTGATTAACATAAGTTCCGTCAATAAAGGTATTATTATAAGTTGCATTAACATTGATTTCAATTACTTTACCATATAAGTTGTAACCAGTTGGGGCTTTTGTTTCTACAATGTAGTATTTTCCGGACTGTAATCTAATTTCGCTATTTTCAGTTTTACTAATAAATGTTACCTTGCCATCAGCATTAGATGTACCTGTGGCAATTTCATTAGCTTGTGCAGTTGCGTTTTCTTTTGTCTTATATAGTGCAAACTCTGCGTTAGCTAACATATTACCTTTTTCGTCATACTTAGTAGCATCTACACAATATGTGTAAACATAAACAGTATTACCTTCAACATAAGAAGTTTTAGAACGGTTACCATATTCTAATTTAGTGTCTGTATTAGGGTTGCCTACCTTACCTACTACTGCATATTTATTTAGTACTGCACTATATTCTACAACAACCTGTGATGCTTCATAAAAAGCATCTTTCTGAAGATAAGTACTTGATAGTGCAACATTAAAACTAGTTGCCTTACCTTCACCTTCAGAAGTAACTGTTGTCTTAAAATCAGTAATATCTGATAATTTAGTACCCTTTGCATCAGCTAAATATACTTTAAATGAATTTTTATTAAGTGTTAAACCCTTTGCCATATCATCATATACAGTATATTTAGTAAGTCTAATTTGCTTACTACCAGTGATTGTATTTGTTAATTTATAATTTACAGTATCACCCAATGATACATCAGTAAAATTAACATTATTTTTTGTTGAATTTGTAATTTCCTTTTTAGTAGTAGGTGGAGTTTCAACAACCTTTTTAGCTAATTCAATAGTGTCATAAGTATAAACCCAACCTTTATCTGAAGTGTAATAAGGTAAAGCAAGTAGACTGTTCTCTACTTTTGTTACATCAGCAGGATATTCGATAGCTTTAATGTAATAAATACCTTGTGGTAAGTCAGCAAAAGTTTTTTCAGTTGCTTTATCAGTATCATAAATGCCAAATGACTTAGCAGTTAATGGTAATTTACTGATTGTATCTAACTTAGTTAGTGCTTCTTTAGTATTACCATTTTTAATTGACTCAGCAATCTCTGACACATTTGTTTTATACTTTGTTTCAAAAGGGTTTGATGTTGTTGACTCTAGTGTTGCTACTTGAAACATTTCAAAAGTGTAGCCTTTTTTATTGCAACTAACACTAATCTTTACATTATCATCATTTTTAAGTGATGATGCAGCACTAGCACTAAATGGAATAGACATAATGCTTAATGTAATAATTACAAGCATTACTAACAAACTTTTTAATTTTTTCATTGTTTTTTCTCCTTCGTTTTTGATTTTTTCTTAATAAATATTAATAAACCAATAGATATAGCGATACTTGATAAAGCTAATACAATTGGAATATTATAACCACTACCACCACTATTAGGGTAAATAGAATAATCATCTTTAACAGTAAGTTGAAGATTTAATGTGTTATCATCCTTGATTGAAAATTCAATTTTCCCTCCATATGGTGTTCGTCCTTCTGGGGCTTTTGTTTCAATAAAGTAGTAATCTCCAAAACGCAAATTATCAACCTTAAATGTACCATTACTATCAACTTTATATATATCGGTGTTGCCACCTACTGTATAAAAACCATCTTTAGTAATTGTTGATGTAATTTTAGTTCCATCAGATTTGTATAATTCAAATTCAACACCGGTTAGTACATTACCTTCATCATCAGTCTTATGAACAGTTACACTACCTCGTTTGTAATTATCCTTCATAGTAATTACTTGCTTTTCATTTTCACTGTTTACTACAAATTCAATATGCTTTGCTACCTCATATTCAACATTTGGTGCTGATTTTTCGTATAGATAGTAAGTTTCACCTTCCTCTAATACACCTTCTAATGTATATTCATTTCCATCAGTAGTCCATGTTCTCACTATATTATGATCCTTATTCAATAATTGAAGTACAGCTCCAGCCAATGGTTTACCTTCTTCATCCACCTTATTAAATGCGATTTTAGTAGGTGAATCAGATAATTTATATACATTGACATAATTATTTTTGGAAAGTTCATCCTTATTAAATACTACTTGATGTTTTTCTTTATCAAGGTGATAACCTCTAGGAGCTTCTATCTCTTTAAGGTAATAATCACCAACATCTGTATCTTCGTAGGCTAATCCATCAATTTCTGCCACTCCATCATAAGATGACCCATTAATAGTCATAGTGTCAGTTGTTATAGTTGACAATAAGTTGTCATTTTTATTGTAAAGACCATATACTGCACCATTTAGTGGTTTACCATTACTATCCGACTTAAACACTCTTAATGTAACATTAATCTTATTTTCGATATAAATACCATAATAAGGACTTCTTCTTAAAATGTTACTATCTTCACCTACACTAAACTCAATAGGATCCGGTTTTATAATATAATGCTTAAATGATGTTTCAATGGTATTATTAGTGTTAACTTTATCAATATGACCTAATTCAGTAACTCTATAATCACCTTCGGTTAAATATAACCATGGTGTAATACCTATTTTATCTGTGCCATATTTACTTTCATTAATAGCATATCTATTATCTTCGTCATAGGTACATACTTCACCATTACTAATATTTACATATGGATATTTTGTTGTATAATCGGAATCAACATTGCTTTTGATTAGCTTGTTAAGATCACATCTTATCCAATTTCCATTTGCACCTTTCTTCTCTAATTTAAAAAGAATCTTTCTGTATATTCCATCCTCAGAATATTTTTGAAATCTTATTGGTACAGAAAATAGATTTACATTAGTAATTGTAACAGTACTGCTTGATGGAGAGTATGCACGATAAACCCTTTTCAACCTCTTATAATAATCTTTTATACTTTCAAGGTTATTCAAATCATTTTTTGTAGCTCTAATTTGCTCAGTTATATTATGAGTCACCCCACTAGAATCAACTGTTTTAACAATCCTTGTATTGTATGAATTAGTGGTAGTATTGAAAGCATTCAAGTGATCTTTATATGTAAAATTATAAGATTCAATATAATTACCTATATTATAATTATTAGGATTCATAAATTGTGCCGGATCATTGAAATTAGAATTGGTTTTTTTCAGTCCTAGTTCATATACATAATAATTACCATATGGCATTGAGCTAGAAGAAATACTTGAATTTATGTATTTTTTCATAAATTTATCTACAGTATTAGTAACTCCTTCACTGTCAGTTGGTCCTACAATAGTATAATATTCTTTTAGTGTACTATTATAATATATATTATAATTGCCACTAGTATCTTTTGCTTTTAAACTCAAAGCTTCAGATGAGTTTTGGCTTTTAAGGCTATTATACTTTAGAGAAGTTCCATCTAATGATGCAAATTCAATATTAACAGCATTTTTTGATGTAGCACTAGAATTTGGTAATGTAACATAGAAATAATATCCTTCTTCTTCTGAAGATAATTCATCAGTTTTTACACCTTCTTGTATACTATCACTCTTAATTCGCATTTCCTTTTGAATATTAAAAGTTCTTTCATTACTATCAACTTGTTTTGACGAACCAACAGTTAAATTAAAATAGGCATTAACAGGGTCTATCTGTACAGATGTATTATTAATACCTATCTGATCTTGTGCAGTAGGTTCATCAGAACCAGGTCCATAAGTAATTATATTAGCATGTCTCTTAACACTTTTGTTTTTATCGTAAGAACCTTTAAATAAATCCTTTTCCTCAGAATGAAATTGAACACTACTGTTAGTTACCCTATACCCAGATTTTTTTATATACTTTCCATTTTTATCCTTATATAGGGATGGGCTTATTTGCAAAGTATTATTACTAATCTTTGTTTCAACATTCAAATATTCAGTATCACCGGTAACTGCATTTTTATATTTCATTGCAACCTTATCAGCTAATCCGGAATAATGCTTTAATACATTAGAATTAGTTGACCTAATATTATATACAGATGGTGATATTGTATGTTGACCTGTACTTTCATTGACTTTAATATTAAACTTATAAGTCTTTATTTTAGACTTATCTTCATCCTTGACAGTAAAACTAGGAACTTCATTCATAGTCCTTAATCGCTCAGCTATAAAATCATATACTTTTTTTAGGTGTACATTTTTATTAGTATTCTTATCATAAAAAGCATTAACAAGATAACAACTACTTGTGCCGATGCTACTTGAATTAGCTGACCTAAATCTAGATGTTATTTCCCATATTAACAACTGTGTAGCCATATAAATTTCAGAATCAGAATAAATGCCACTACCGTATGAGGTGCTTCTATAGAATTTGTGATTAACCACACTTCCCTTATTATGAGAGGTTTTTGTCCAGTTTATTGCACCGAATGTATCTTTGTTAGGGTCTGATGAACCCTTCAAACTTCCTTCCATACCCAAAGCCAATATGTTTTTTATTGCTTCCTGTTGAGCATTAGACAAAGAATCCCAATCGTTACTACCTTTATTCAAGCCATTTGAATAAGGGTGGTTACCCATATTTAAGCAATATACTCTATTAGAATTACCACTTTCGACAGGTGAAATATAACTTTGAGCCATACTATATCCTTTAGGAATAACTATAGTATTTTTATTTTTCACTTTTGCCGTTAAACTTCTTATAGCCACAATTCTTGAGCTACTCAAATAATTACCATTGCTAGCAACCTTAATTGTTCCGTAGGCATTATTAAAAGCCAAAGAATAATCAGATTTTGCTTTAGCATCTGTTTCGGCTTTAACTGTATAAGCAACCATAATGGAACTTATTAATATCAGCATTAAAATTAACATTGCCAATAGTTTTTTATTAATTAATAATAAAGTTCTTATTTTTTCTCACTCCTTTCATAAGATTTTACTTTATTATTTTAATTCTTTTATCGCCTCCATATTAATGCTGACTGTTCTACCCTCTTTATTAATTAATTTAAATATTAATAGGAAAAACAGTAACATTCTAAATGTTGTAAACATATTCATAAAAAATGCCTACAATAATATAATGATAAAAACTTTTAAAAATAACAACTAAAAAAAATAGAAGGTACTAAATAGTACCTTCAGATAGTAAAAAAGGCCTTACCACTTGTAGTGGTAAAGCCTTAAAAAATTAACTTAAATATTCAATTTAATTACAAGCAAATAAAAAACACCCTAGTTGACATTAGGGTGTTAGTTTTTGAATTATAGATATGCAAAATGCATATGGTGTTATCTACAATCCACATTAATTTGCTATAATTATAATACCATATACCGTAGTAAAAGTCAACACTTTTAATGAAATAATTTTATTTATTTTTTTCAATAAAAAAACTTACAACTAAATCTAGTATGTATTTTAGTTATTAGCATTGATGGTTTTGTCAATCATATCTAGATGAAAACCATACTCTCCTACAACAGACTCTTTATCCTCGTCACAAATAATAACAATATCTTCCTCAATAGAGTCTTTTTCAATTAGTTGATAAAGATGTTCAGCCTTAGAAACAATCTCTCTTACAGTAACCTTATGGTTGACAAATTTGTTGTAATCATCATTATTAAGTTCTGCAAAGATATATGTCATATCTTTATTATCAAATTTCATTTCAACCAGAACTCCTAGATAATTACATTCATCAGAGGAATAAATACCACAAATAGTGATATTATCAGATGATTCTAACATTACATTCTTAACTGTTAATTTGTTATTTTCCAATTTGTAGTTGTTTCGATTAATCATAATATCGACCTTTCTTTTAGGCAAAATTTTAACTTATGAAAAATAAAATTATTACCTTTGATTTGTGATTACATTATAACATTTATGTCTATATAAGTCTATTAATTTTCGGTAATTTTTGACACGAATAAACTTTTATATATAAATATTGCAATTAATTTAATAAAGCAATACTAGTTCTAATTTTTTAGAAATTCTCTAAAATTTCCATTTTCATTTGTTTTATTGTTTTTTAGACCTGTATCTTGCTTACAAGGTTGCTTATGTGATTTCTTTTTAGGTTCACAAGAACAAAATTGTTCAATTTTTGCCATTAAAGTTTCTGCCCTATTTTTACTAGCTATAAAAGTTCCATCTTCTAAAACTACATAGCATAATGGATGGCTATGACGAGAAATAACCTTATAATTATTCATAGCATTACTAATCATTGCATCTGTAGCTATTGATGAATAAATATTGCAATCAATAACATACTTAATTTGCTCAATTCTAATATACGCTCCATCAACATTAAAAAACTTATCCATTTGTTATTAAATTCCTCCTAATTACTCATTATGTTAATTGACAAAATTCTGTAATACACTTAACTATACTACTAGTATTACAGGTAACATCATTATATTGAGATGCTATAAATACCAAATCTAACTTATTATTGATGTCAAAGAATATGTATGTACTATTACTATTATCATTAATGTAGTTTACAAATACTTTGACATATTTAATATCAGTACTATCAATATCATGACCTTTCGATAAGCCATCAAAAGTTGATGACCAACCAACATTACAAATTGCTTTCCTAATCTCATGAAAAGTTTTTGCATTGGCTTTAATATCATAAGTACAACTAACCATCATATTATCTTGAGTAACATCTTTGTCAATCAGCTCAAGACAAATATCATTTTCAATCATGTTTGGATAATCCCCCTTGTATTCACTTTGTTAATTGCACACATATATATAATGAGTAAAATTTTTTTTTTTAACAACTAAGTAAATACAGAGGGTACTATTTAGTACCTTGGCAGGTACAAACTATTACTAATTGTATATTATACTAAATTTTCAAAATTGTCTATACTATATGTATTATTCACATATTATAATTACTAATAGTATAATATTCATACAAGTTTAAAGTATTTATACAATTAGTATTAAATATCGTATTCAAGTTAACATCACCCTATACAGGAATATCAATATCTTATTATATATTAATCCAATCAGTAATATATATATAATAATATAAACTAAACAAACGCAAAATCCCCTTGCATAAAAAACAAGAGGATATTTGCGTTATTTATAAAATTAAATGTAAAAATTTCTTTAAATCTTTTGTGTAATTTTTACAATTTGTAATATAATTCATATAAAATAACGGTAGAAAACATTTGCTTTCTACCGTTCAAATAACGATGGTGTTCAAATTAGTGCGAACATCTAATTAATGTTCTGTGAATTTCACATATACTAAATGTAGAGTAATGTTAAATACATTTGCACGAGGTTCACTTACCTCTACATATCCCTTATGGTTTTTCATTTGAATTAATAACGGTTGCCAGTGGTATTCGATATTGTTCCCTAGTACTTCGTTAATGGACCATCCATTGGCCCAACCTCTGCCTTCCTTAACCAGACCTGTTTTTCGACTAACTAAAAGTCTGTGAGCATAATGTCAACTTCTCACTTACATTGATAAGAATTATAACACCATTAACTTCTTACCACGAGGTATTTTACTGCGTTGGCTATCTCGACCTATTCCGTATTGTACCGACAGGAATGCTTCAGTCGGCTTATGATATACATATATCATAAGATTTTTTATTTAGTTTTACAAAACAATAAAAGCAAATTAATGTTTTAGTTGTACCTATTATAGAGTTATTTTGTGCATTTGTCAATTAGTTTGTTGAAATATGACAATATTGTTACACAATAATATTGTAAATCGCTTAGTTTAATGTCAAATACAAACATTAAATATAGGATTAGAAATACGATTAATAACAAAATAATAAGTCTTTTTATTGTACGAGTAATTATATTTTTATTTATAAAACCTTTTAGAATCCAATAACCACCTTTATCAGATTTTTTAGTATTACATTTTTTACAACATGCTACAAGGTTTTTTGTGCTGTTCACAGATGATAATTTAAATACTTTAAATGCAAGAATGTTGTAAAACTTTGATACTTGTATCTTATGAATAGGAATAATATGGTCAACAACCATATTATCTTTCTTTATAATGCGAGAGCAATAATTGCACCTAAAATATTTTTTTTTAGGTGGGTACTGTGATAGGTATTTTTGCCTATAATGATTTGACCTGCAAACCCTTGCGTTAGTAACAACATAATCAACTCTATTTGCCTTTAGAAAGGTCACATACTTATCTAACATAGCTTTACTGCTAAAGGTTTTTGTAAGGTAGAGTTTGTTATCTATGTGATTACAGACAAGTTTAAACTTATCTTTATTAATAAGTTGTTTTTTGATTTTTCTATTCAGTTTTTTAGTCTCTACGCTAATCTTCTTATTCATTAGTCCGTAACGATATTCCCATTTGTTTTAAAACTTATTGTTGAATTACTTTTAGTGGTGTTATATCCACAGCCAATAAAATCGTAGTATTCATACTGAACAATATTCAAGTCACCATCAACGGCTCTGTAACTATTAGGTTTTATATATAATATTCCGTCCTTCCCAGACTCGTTATCATATACTAATAAGTTGCCTTCTTTTGTATAGCCATAACACAACAGTGTAGCCAAACCTTCATCATTATTAATATATACAATTACAGACTTCTTGTTATGAATAGTATTATATACAGATGCAATATCAGTAAGTGAATTTTGATTTGATGTATACATACTAACATCAAATTCATCATTATTAATAATATCTGTAATATCAACTGTAGTGTCTGAGTCACTATTAATATAGGTATCATCTTTATATAACTTTTGACAAGATATAAAGCCATAATTAGGGAGGACATGAGACAATAAAGAAGTTATAAAATTATCACTTGTATAGAATTCACCACCAAATATAGTGAACAACTCACATTGTTCTTTTTCTTTATTAGTCACTTCAACAATAGTTTTATCGGTATCTATGTACCATGTATTTTCATCTTTTTTATGTTTTAATAAACTATGTTTATTGTTTTCAATTTTATAAGCATATTTACCGTCTGCAAACTGAACCCAACCTCTAAAATTGTTAAAGACATAGTTACCTTCTTGATTACGAACAACACCGGCATGTGCTTTATAATAATCATTATCTGGCCAAAGTATTACATTATTAATTCTTAATGAAGAACCATCACTACTTTTACTATTAATATATTCTGTAATATAATCAGTGTCCTTTTTAGTAGGGCTTTTGCGTAATTCCATTTCTGCCTTATCACATAAACCATCATCATCTGTATCCCATTTAAAAGGTTGTGACTTATTAGTAATTTCTACTTTATTCTTTAATCCATCATTGTCAAAGTCGCTATCTCCACACTGACCTAAAATATTTTTAGCTTGGGATAAACCTTGGCTATCAATCTTAGCAATATATTTGCCTGTCAAATCTTCTTGTATATCAGAAGGTGACATAAAAATGGACGGTAAATAAATAATACCTAATACAAGAATAACAACTATTGAAACAATAGTAATGATTTTTCTTTGCTTTTCACTCAATTTCCTTTTCTTATTAATTTGCTTACCATTAGCATCATAAATAGGTAATTGAATACTTGTTGTTTTATTATTATCTTTTTTCGGCTTAATATATGCATTATCATTATGCATTTTATTTAATTCATTTAAATTCATAATTTTTACCTTTCTCGCTCTAAAATAAAAAAATAGAAGTCACCATTTTGGTGTCTTCTATTTTCATTGAAATTAATATTCGATTTCTTCAACATTCTTTTCATTAATGACTGTGTATCCATTCATTAATTTAATGCAATCAAAAATCTTTGTGTCTGGGTAGTCAAGATGTAAAGTTGCAGTAGTTAGTCCTTCATTGTATCTAGTATCATTGTCAAATTCTACAGAAACAAAAAATGGGATTTTAGCAATAAGGCAGTACTGCTTTAATTCTAATATTTTCTTCTTAATAAATTTTTCTTGTCCATCTTTTTCGTGAGGGAAGTCACTAAAATTCATCAATTATCATCCTTTCTTTCAGTTTCCTGTAACAGTTCTTCAATAGGAACTTCTTCTTCGTCATTATCATCAACATTATTAATATCTTCAAGCATTTTGCGACCGGCATTAAGGTGAACCATGCCAAATTCTTTTTTGGGCTTACCTTTAAGTCTTTCAATTCTATCACCATAATTTTCGTGAAAGAGAGGGTTATTACATAGATGATTTAACGCTGATGCATGTTTCTGTTTCAGAGTTGTTGGCGAAATTTGTAATTTTCTTGCTAAATCATTACCGGAATATTGTTCGTCCTTAGGAGCTATCACATTAAGTAGAATTTCCCTCTCAATATTATCTTTAAGTTGGTTAATTGCAGTATATATTAATTTAGCTGCATTACTATCAATAATATTCTTCTCAATATTTATTGATGTATCAGCAATTTCTCTGCTAACACTATTATCATCAGTATCATCTCTTGATGCTTCCAAAGACTCAAATTTATTAACATTATTTCTCATTTTTGCAATCGTCTCAGTATTACGATCAATCATTATAGCAATCTGTACATCAGTTGGATTAATAATACCATAGTCTTTTAATATATCAGTTGCTTTTTTAATTTTTTCTTTAATCTTACGATAATAAGTTTTTTCGTTATAGAAAATTTCGTTACGATATACGCAGACGGAATGCTTAACTACATAATATATGTATGATGATAACTTACTCTTACGAGGATCATAATTATCAAGATTATCACATATAGCAAGATATGCATCTACAAGACACTCTTTTTTGTGGTCAATATTCTTCTTATCATTAAATTGTGGTGCACACTTGGTTATAATACTCATTATATAATCGTGATACTGCCTAAACAATTCAGTTTTTGCTTCTTTATTGATTTTGGGATCTTCAGATTTACACCGTCTAATTAAATCTAATTCTTCGATATTATTCAATTTTCTTGCTTTTTGTGGACTTAATATGTCTTCCATAGCTTAACACCTCGCTATTATACAAATTGTGCAACATATCACTTATAGTAGGTACTATTATAACATTAATTTGTATTATTTTCAATAGAAATTTAACAAAAAAAGAGAAGATATACCATCTTCTCTTTAAAATGCAAATTATTTATTAAACAATCTATCGAATATCATTTTAATTGCGTAAACAATTTTGCTATTTTTATAATCTAGGACCTGTGTCTGATAAGGTATCTTTATTGACTCAATGAATGAACTCATTTCTGCATCATTCATAATAAAACTGACCTTTACATCTCCGGCATTTTCGTCTAATAAGTTTTTATTCTTAATTGTTATCGTCCACGCATATGCTTTTTCCGGATAACAATTAATTGTAATTGCTGATCTAATATTTTTAGGTCTGCCTAGTTTTGACGAATTTTGTCCGTCATTATATCTATAAATATCCTTAAAAGAATAGTTAAGCATATTATAGCATTTATCTGACACATCTTCCTTTAATGTGCCTTCATTAAACAAATCAATAGCATTAGTAATACTATTGACCAATAACTCATTATTAGGATAATTATTAATATTATTCATATAATAATCTTTTTGTCTTAATAATGCGTTTATTTTAGTAGGGTCCCTCAGTAGAACTTCAGCAGGTGTTTCACCACCAAATTCACCACTTGGAAACCTATGGCAATATGCTTCTGGTTTTTTAATCTTAGTGATACCTTGAGCAATTGATTGAGCTTGTATAATTTTAGCAGTTTCATATGCTGACAATAAGTGTGCAATTTCGTTTTTGTCAGCTTTTACTGATAAATTAGCATATACTTTCTTCTCAAGATTACCTCTAGTATCAATAAGAGTTAATTCCATTCTTGATAATGGAGAAAATGGGAAATACATATTATCACCATTTTCTCTATTAGGTGATACCATTACTGGTTTCATGTATAACGCAACTCTACCACCATTTTTTGTATCTTTAAAAAGCCTAAAATATGCTTTTTTTATGTTATTGTTGTTCATCTTTTCTTCTCATTTCCTTTTTTATTCGTTTTAGTTTATGATTAAGAAGATTAGTCAAATGAGAATAATTATCATCTGATTTTTTAACTTCATAATCAATTATGTTCATTTGATTTGTCCTGTTATTACGGTAATAATTATATCTAAGATTACCAATAACACTTATATGTTTTGGATAATCTTCATTTGCATATTTATCAGCCATATTGAAACCTATAAGGTTTAAGTCCTTTGCATTTAATTTAATATGTTCGTTAGCAGAACCCATTTTTTTATAATGAGAACCTTTACTTGATATTAAATCAATATCACCATAAAATACAGGGTTAGGATTACCTTCTCCATATGGAGAATATAACTCTAATTTTTCCATGATTTCATTTATTTCATCAACATTTAATTTTAAGTCATATTTAATATCACTTGTAATAGTTACATCCATTTTACTGAATGCACTTTGTATATTGGAAATAAAATCGTCCAATTTTGATTTATTTACTGATAATCCGGCTGCTCCAATATGGCCACCATAAGTTATCATATCGTCTTTGCATTTATCAAGAAGTTCCTTGATATTTATATCATTATAACTTCTTGCAGAGCCTTTATATACTCCATTATCTACTTCAGTTAGAACAATAACAGGCCTTTTATATTCGTCAGCCAATTGTCCTGCTATAATACCAATTATTCCTTCTTTGACACCATAACTTTTATCGTATGGTATCACAATTGGATATGATTTAAATAACCTATTATCAATAATAATTAAATCAGCAAATTCTTTCGCTTCTTTAACCATTATTTTTCTGTTGTTATTGATTTTACATAACTCATATAATAGTTCTTTATATCCATACATAAAGAATTGATATGCCTTTTGAGGGGCGTCAATGCGACCTGTCGCATTGATAATCGGAGCAATAAAGTATCCAATTGTATCTTCATCTGCATGACAGATACCTAGATAATGAAGTAATATTGTTACAGGATTACTTTTGTATTCATTAATACATTTTAATCCTTTCTTAACTATTACTCTATTCTCTTCAGTTAATGGTACTGCATCAGCAATGGTAGCTATACAAGCAATAATTAAATCATAATACAAATCGTTATTAGGAAATAATAATTGTGCTAATTTATAGCACAAACCTGTTCCACAATATCCATTAAATGTAGAACCGTCAACAGCATTCGGATCTACAATTACATCAGCATTTGGTAAACCATCACTTGACATCAAATGGTGGTCTAACACTAATACTTTACAATTCATATTATTCTTTAATTTATCAATTACAGTATTCGCCGTAATGCCATTATCGGCTGTAATAACTAATGATTTTTCAGATATATTTTCTAAATAAATCTCTGATAGTCCATAGCCATTATGCCTGTCCGGTATTTCAATATGATAATTTTTATGCTTAAGTCTTTTAAAAATCCTATCTAGGATAATAGCACAACAAATACCATCACAATCATAATCAGTTAGAACATAAATAGGTCTATCCAGAGATGACATAATAAGTTCCTTTGCTTCTTTTAATCCTTTAATAAAATATTCTTTAGAATTAAATAATTCTAATTCATGAATATTTTTAATATTTAAATTATGGCAAATAACCTGTTCAATAGTTTTAAATTTATTCCATTTTACTTTCATTTTATTGTCTCCTTTAAAATATTCGTTTAATTGTAATAATTCGCATTTTGTAACTCCATACAAAACAGAAATAAGAACTAATTATATAATGACTTATAAATTATAAAAATAAAAATGGAGGTACCAAATAGTACCTCCATAATTACAAAGTATATATCATTGTATGTAATTCACATTGTTAATTATCAAGTTTGAACATTAATTGCAACAACATTTTCAAAGAAATTAGTTGAGCCATCATCACCAGTTCTAATACTCGTTTGCATATAACCTAGCACCTTGATAGTATCACCAATCTTTAAATTTGCAACCTTATCTTTGGCTTTACCAAAACAACTAACACTAGGATAAATTTTTCTATTATCTTCTGATTCACTTTCAAAATGAATAACTGACACTTTAGGGTAATTAGAAACACTACGATTAATTACACCGGATAATAGAATTTGATTAGTGTCTTCATAATATTCTTCACCTGCAAACAGTGCATCAACTTTAGATTTTAAAATTTTTACACTTTTTGCTACAAGTCCACCATTACGGTGAACACGATTAGTTTGTAAATATCCTCTGACCATTACTCTGTCACCAATTTGAAGAGCCTCATTGTAATTTTCAATATTATCAAAAATTACAACAGATGGTCTGTTGATTTGATTATTATGGTAAGTTGTTATTCTTAATCTTAATACATTATTGCCCATTCGTTTTGAAATGATTGAGCCAACAAGTACAAATTCATTTTTTATATTCATTCCTTATTTTTAATTCCTTTCTTTGTAATTTTCAATAGATATATACTCTTACTATATATAATGACAAAAAAGTTCAAAAAATAAGAAAAATAAAAAAGAAAGCCTACTAATGTAGACTTTCTAAAATAAATTACTTTTTATAAATTAGGGTGAGAAAACCCATAACTTTAGTCGTGTTGAGTGTCAATCTGGTAAACACTCCAGTTTGATAACTTCATCTAAAGGTTCATACAACATTTTTAGTTGATATATAGCTGAACTAATATCACCGGCAGCAATATTAATAATTCTACCATCAACAAATGTTACTTGCCATTTACTATCATACTTCCTTTTACATAGGCTATATTTTAACCCTGTAATACTATTTACAATAGTTTCAAGTTTAGATAGGCTTTCATTGTAGGATTTGCATTTTCCTACAATTTTATTTTCAAAATTATCATAAATCGCATAATCTACGATAATAGAATATCTAGGTGATAGTGTTGCTATCTTTGCTTTTTGGGAAATATTAAATATTTTATTTTCGTACATAAGTTTATCAACAATCATTCGATTGTCAATGCTACAGTTAATATTATTATATAACTGAACAGCGTTTTCTTTATTGATATTAAAGAACTTAGCTGTTTCAATAAAATCATATATACAACAATCATTTTCATTATTAAGAACATAAAAGTCATCATTAATGACGAGTTGTTTAGTGATACAATATTCATTAATTGATATATTATGTTTGTTACTCATTTTAATATCTTTTTCAATGCTTTTAATCATATCATCAAAAGTTTTGTCTTTCTTAATAACATTTAATATTTCTGTTAGTAGAAATAGTTGTGAATCACAAGTAAGTTCTACTAATTCTTCACCATTTGAGAAATTAATTCCCTTAATAGGGGAATAATATATAGTAATGTCATCATCAACATATACCACTAATTTCTCATTTTCCATATGAATATCAGTCTTATTAAATTTAATATTTTCAATCATTTTTTGTTCTCCCTTTAATTATTAAATGTTACGACTAAGCCAACCAAAATAATGTCTGTATTGTCAATGTACATGATATTATATGTATATTGGCAGTTAGCTCTATCAAGCCAATTAGTTATAAATCTTTTTATTGCTTGTTTTAAAAGTATCCTTGTTTCCTCGTTATGAACATCTTTTACATCAAGAGTGTCATATACATCACAAATGAAGTTATGAATATCATATGATAGGTCACTCTTAAAACCTGCTAATGACGATTTAATGCTTTGGTAGTTATTCTTACCATTATAGTCATCATCAATAGCTGCTATTCGTTTGAATAAATTGCAAATTGAACTAATACTAGTTGTAGAATAATCAACAATCATATATTCATTTTCACAGTTTTTATTATCAATTTTTTCAATCATTTTTAAATTCTCCTATAGATAAATTTTAGAGTTTTTTAATTGACAAATTAAAGTTTCCTTTCAAACTATTAAAGTAATTTATTTTTCAAACTCCAATAAAAACAAAAAATAAATTCTGTAGATATAATGATGTATAGTAAAGAAAAATAAAAAGAAAGCCTACAATAAGTAGACTTTCCCAAAATAAATTACATAAAGTTATTTGACTTTTTTCTAGTAGTATTACATATTATTTTTCAAACTGACTAGAAGTAATCATAGTTAGTAATTATACTCACCATTTAGATTATACATAATAATGAATATCATCTAATTGACTTCTGTGAGCTAAAAAGAACATTTCAGTATCACAGTTTTGTACAATCCAAATTTCGGATTGTTCCGATAAAGGTTCTATTATTTCAACCATTGTATCATCATTGGTTGTATGATATGTTGCATACAATGTATGCATATAATAATCATACAAATTAGTTTCACATTTTCTACTCATATAGTAATCTCCCCACTTTCTAGCTTAGTTCTATACTGACCTTGCTAAAAATCAATTTGTAAACTTCATCTGTATTAAGTAATGATACTCTTGATTTTAATTCTTCAGCTTTATTATTCAACCACTTTTCACCTTGTTTAGAAAAAGTGTAATGTATATAATTCTTTTCATCTTTTGGAGCATTAGGATCATCATATGTTTGAGCAAGTTCCTTGAATATCCAATCATAGTTTGGTTTTTCATGATTGTAAAACTTAAAATTCAAATCTGTTTTTACATCAAATAATGAGACATTAAACCCATGATGAGTTAAAAAATCATCTTTCTTAAAAACTTCATTCCAGGTTTCTTCTCTCTCTTTCCATTCTTTAGAAGAAACTTCTTTTGGCTTATCAGTTTGATTTTGATAATGATAATCCTTTAAATATGGAAGTGTATCAATCAAAGTTTGATATGCTTCATAGTTTGTTATAAAAGATATAGCTAAAAGATTATCTTTATAGGGAATGATTTGTATTGATGCATTTAATTCATCTGCTGAAAAAGAGCTGCAATCATTCTTCCAAAAACTAGAATTTATTTCAGAACAGATTTTAAAATACTTTTTTTCAAGTAATAAACTTCCATAATTGATTTTTCTTATTTGTTCTTCTGTATGAAGTTTTGAAAAATAATAATAATACAAAAACTCATTAACAATTTTAGTATGGTAATATTTATTACCCTCTTTACGGAACCTTTCTTTCAACTTACTCATTAAATTTTCAAGTTCAACCATTGAATATTGCTTATCAAAAATATAAGCATTATACATTTTTATACTCACAAATCTCACCTTCATCAATTACAAAATTTTTTAAAGCCATCAATTTAATTTCGCATTGCTTTAAAACAATTTTTAATTCTTTCTTACTATATCCTTTATTTGTATCAGTAAGATACTTTTTAATATAACCAATAAAATCCCTATATTCATCTTCATCTTGTAGTGTTAAATATGAAATAACATTATCTAACACTTTGTAAATATCAGATGCATTTTCAGCAACATATTGTTGTTCGATATTTTTGATAAGATTGTTTATATTCATAATAGGTTGCTTAAACCTATTAACACAATTAGTAAGAAATTCTGAAAGATTTAATAAATATTGATTTTCATTCTCTATATGTTCTTCATCAAGAATGATAATCCAGTCCATATCCTCAATTATCATAAAAAGGCTAGGATAATTTTTTGGTTTCATTTCATCCAAATCATCCCATACATCTTTACCTCTTGTCATTATATAATCGCATAATGTGATGCCATAATCATTTTCATCATATACAGTTATTAATGATATTGTAGGATTTTTACCATAAACATCTAATAACATGCTTTCTGGTAATTCATATTTCTGTGGCTTTAATTTTTCTTCATAATCCTTTTCGACTTTTTCCTTATTAAGCCTTCTTACATAGTCACAATATTCATCATAGGCATTATCACCAGAGAATACCTTTCCGTCTTTAGCTATGTATTTAACATTCTTTTCTTTCTGTTCTCTTGTTTTCATTTTTATCTTCCTTTTGTAAATAAATTTAGAGTTTTATTTTCTAATTGACAAATTAAAGTTTCCTTTCAAACTATTAAAGTAATTTATTCTTTTATAAACTCCAAAAAACAAAAAATAAATTCTATTAATATAATGATGTTTAGTTAAAAAAAATAAAAAGAAAGCCTACATTAAGTAGACTTTCCAAAAATAAATTACACAAATTTATCCTAAACATTTCAGTTGTGACAAATCAGTCACAATATCATCAGAATAATACCACTTTTTATCTTCTTTATTAAAAAGATAAATGTAATTAATATCCTGTCCAGATGCTTCATGTAAATTAGAAAAGTGTGTATTTTCTTTTTGACTTTTTTTATGATATTCTTCTTGAAAGACATACAACTCACCAACTTTAATAAGAGTATCTGTTAGTGTTTTATTAATTGTCTTTAAAAAAAATTCAGTTAACATATTAGCATCATCTTTATCATAAATACCACCATATACGCCAATATCTAATAATTTAGATATATCATCTTCATTTTTGAAATCTGGTAACAATTTTAACAAATCATCACCATCGTTCCATTGCCATGCGACTTGAAGTGGTTCATTTTCGTTCTTAGGCATAAAACCAATCAATGCTCTTGTACTCATTTTGTTAGTCCTTTCAGTTACACAAATTTTATTCTTTGCTAATTTTCATATTTTCAATAATATTAATAAGTGCTTCTTTTGCGTGTGGATGCACTTCATTATATCGCTCATAATTTTCTTTGTAATTAATCTCCCTTAATATGAAACGAATTTCATCCTCTGCTTCTTCAAATGAAGGAAAAATCATATAATTCCAATTTGAAAATGAGAGAATATTCTTAACACTTACCCCACCACTTTTTGTTTTGTCGGGTATATCATTGGGGAAGAAACTACTTAAGTTTCTACCATGATATTTAATTACATAGCAATCATTCATATTAAACTTAAACCTTTCTTTCTAGTAACATAACATAGTTATCAATTATTCTTATTTCAAAGCCTAATTGATTTTCTAGTTCTTTTCTTTTATTCCATACTTCTTTATCATGTTCTGTCATGATAGTGGAACCAATATGAAGTATTTCAAGTATATCATCAATACTGAAGTTTTTAATTCCTACATTCTCTAAGAATTCGTAGAAACAATTAGAATAACCTAGGTTTGACTCAGCAATTACACAAGGTAATTTTTCATCAAACGAAGGATTCGTGGCTATCATTTGAGTCCTAATAATGTTGGGATTAGTTTTACTATAGTTCTTTTCAAATATTATAGCAAAGCTATTATAACGATATGAACTTTTAATAAAATCATAAAATTCCCTAGCGTTATATTTTCTTTCTTTCTTATTTGTTCTCATTTTGTTTGCTCCTTTTTTAAATAAATTTAGAGTTTTTTAATTGACAAATTAAAGTTTCCTTTCAAACTATTAAAGTAATTTATTTTTCAAACTCCAATAAAAACAAAAAATAAATTCTGTAGATATAATGATGTATAGTAAAGAAAAATAAAAAGAAAGCCTACAATAAGTAGACTTTCCCAAAATAAATTACATAAAGTTATTTGACTTTTTTCTAGTAGTATTACATATTATTTTTCAAACTGACTAGAAGTAATCATAGTTAGTAATTATACTCACCATTTAGATTATACATAATAATGAATATCATCTAATTGACTTCTGTGAGCTAAAAAGAACATTTCAGTATCACAGTTTTGTACAATCCAAATTTCGGATTGTTCCGATAAAGGTTCTATTATTTCAACCATTGTATCATCATTGGTTGTATGATATGTTGCATACAATGTATGCATATAATAATCATACAAATTAGTTTCACATTTTCTACTCATATAGTAATCTCCCCACTTTCTAGCTTAGTTCTATACTGACCTTGCTAAAAATCAATTTGTAAACTTCATCTGTATTAAGTAATGATACTCTTGATTTTAATTCTTCAGCTTTATTATTCAACCACTTTTCACCTTGTTTAGAAAAAGTGTAATGTATATAATTCTTTTCATCTTTTGGAGCATTAGGATCATCATATGTTTGAGCAAGTTCCTTGAATATCCAATCATAGTTTGGTTTTTCATGATTGTAAAACTTAAAATTCAAATCTGTTTTTACATCAAATAATGAGACATTAAACCCATGATGAGTTAAAAAATCATCTTTCTTAAAAACTTCATTCCAGGTTTCTTCTCTCTCTTTCCATTCTTTAGAAGAAACTTCTTTTGGCTTATCAGTTTGATTTTGATAATGATAATCCTTTAAATATGGAAGTGTATCAATCAAAGTTTGATATGCTTCATAGTTTGTTATAAAAGATATAGCTAAAAGATTATCTTTATAGGGAATGATTTGTATTGATGCATTTAATTCATCTGCTGAAAAAGAGCTGCAATCATTCTTCCAAAAACTAGAATTTATTTCAGAACAGATTTTAAAATACTTTTTTTCAAGTAATAAACTTCCATAATTGATTTTTCTTATTTGTTCTTCTGTATGAAGTTTTGAAAAATAATAATAATACAAAAACTCATTAACAATTTTAGTATGGTAATATTTATTACCCTCTTTACGGAACCTTTCTTTCAACTTACTCATTAAATTTTCAAGTTCAACCATTGAATATTGCTTATCAAAAATATAAGCATTATACATTTTTATACTCACAAATCTCACCTTCATCAATTACAAAATTTTTTAAAGCCATCAATTTAATTTCGCATTGCTTTAAAACAATTTTTAATTCTTTCTTACTATATCCTTTATTTGTATCAGTAAGATACTTTTTAATATAACCAATAAAATCCCTATATTCATCTTCATCTTGTAGTGTTAAATATGAAATAACATTATCTAACACTTTGTAAATATCAGATGCATTTTCAGCAACATATTGTTGTTCGATATTTTTGATAAGATTGTTTATATTCATAATAGGTTGCTTAAACCTATTAACACAATTAGTAAGAAATTCTGAAAGATTTAATAAATATTGATTTTCATTCTCTATATGTTCTTCATCAAGAATGATAATCCAGTCCATATCCTCAATTATCATAAAAAGGCTAGGATAATTTTTTGGTTTCATTTCATCCAAATCATCCCATACATCTTTACCTCTTGTCATTATATAATCGCATAATGTGATGCCATAATCATTTTCATCATATACAGTTATTAATGATATTGTAGGATTTTTACCATAAACATCTAATAACATGCTTTCTGGTAATTCATATTTCTGTGGCTTTAATTTTTCTTCATAATCCTTTTCGACTTTTTCCTTATTAAGCCTTCTTACATAGTCACAATATTCATCATAGGCATTATCACCAGAGAATACCTTTCCGTCTTTAGCTATGTATTTAACATTCTTTTCTTTCTGTTCTCTTGTTTTCATTTTTATCTTCCTTTTGTAAATAAATTTAGAGTTTTATTTTCTAATTGACAAATTAAAGTTTCCTTTCAAACTATTAAAGTAATTTATTCTTTTATAAACTCCAAAAAACAAAAAATAAATTCTATTAATATAATGATGTTTAGTTAAAAAAAATAAAAAGAAAGCCTACATTAAGTAGACTTTCTCAAAAACAAATCACTTATTTCTTGAAAAAATTTTTAAAAACATTTGAGCCATATTGACCATTTGTTAGTTCAATAGCTTCTTTGATTGTATATTCATTCTTTAATTTATTTCCAAGACTTTCAACAAAAATCTCCGTTCCTTGTAGACACGCACCTGTTACGACACGATACATTGTAATTAAATCAGATGTTGATACAACATCATCTAAAGTAAGATTATTGTATTGCTCAGCACCTCTATTTTTTGCTGCTTTATATTGCAAATCTCTTACACCCTGCTTAAAAGTCTTACAGTGAGCATAGTTTTTTCCATCATAAAGAACATTCTTGTTCTTAAAGACACCTTTATAGTATGTATAACCTTTGACTTTTTTCTTTCCTGTTATAAAAGTCAAAATACCATCTGTAAAAAGATATTTACCTTCTTTACATTCTCCTTCAGATAACTTATTATTTTCATTAGATATTAGTCTTCGACCATATATCATTCCACCTATTTTTTGAGTTTCATTTAATTTAATATTTTCATCCAAATACAAATCACCACCAACTGTTAATTTTTCTGGTAGTTTTGTGACTGGTGTATCACTTAAATCAAGACAACCAACAACAGCAAGTTCATCAGATAATTTTGTAATTTTTGTACCACTTAAATCAAGATTACCGCCAACAGTAAATCGTTCTGGCAATTTTGTGATTTCAGTGTCACTTAAATT
>OHAI01000015.1_pt1 | contig 102209 bp, 103 predicted proteins | sample 1577091 | NCBI WGS metagenome assembly OHAI01 (sample SAMEA3541548, study PRJEB24748) | human gut metagenome | biome: human gut; feature: human-associated habitat; material: faeces | place: China | collected 2012
GCAACTCTATCGATATCTCCGTTCAGCAACTTTCTAATCATAACAAATATTCTCCCCAACTACATCCTTTATGCTTTTCTCTTTTTTTTCATTCTATCACAAGCTCACCATTAATCATTATTTTTTTGATATTTTTTATTTCCTATCGTAAGTACAAGATATTTTCTTGTTTATAACTATTCTTTTCTAATAAAAAGTGAAAATGCAAAGTAAGCGATATCTGTAGCACTTTATGAAAAGATTCCAAAAGAAAGAATGGATGCATGTAAAACACTTGGTTTTGACTTTTATACGGATGGTGAAGAATACGGTGGGAGATATGAGCTTATTACAGGAAATCGTTTGATTGGCCCAACTTCAGAGAATCCATATCTTACAAAGCCAGCTATAAGTCAGGCGATTAAAGATGCGAAAAACTATTTGGAACAAAAAGAAAAGAGTCTTGAGAAGCAGGGGAAACATTTGGAAATCACAGAAAGATCAAAGACACTTCCTACCAAAAAAGTGAAAGAACAGGAAAGATAAGGAGTGAATGAGAATGAATCAATATGTAATCTATAGAGTGAAGGATACGGAGATTGGAAAGAAATTAAAACACATGCCTTATAACAAATTAGGGGAATTAGTTCAGGAGGTAAAGGCAGAAAATTATGAGCAGATCTATTTCGGATTGCTAGAAGATAATAAAAAGACATATCAGCTGCGAAAGGATTTGGAAAAGCAGATTGAACCGGGAAAGAAATTGGAGGTCGGAGATGTGATTGTAACGAATCGAGAGGGACTTGCAGTCTCTCATTATGTGGATACCGATACATTGCTCACTCTCCCGGGATTTATAAATTTGACCGATTCAGATGCAGTAATCAAGGGTGATACAGAAGATTATGAAATTGAGCAGTATCCAGGAAAATGGAGAAGCGTGGATTATCTGATCTTTGAAGGAAAAAGCTATTTTCTCATGGAAAATCAGAAATATGGGAAAGATGCAGCGGCACTTGTACTGAATCAGTATGGCAAGGTGATTCTTGATGAGTGTAAAGATGGCTTTGATCAGGATACGATCGATAGGATGAAATCAGCTGTCCAGAAGTTCAATGAACAGGAAAAACAGAAGGGAGCTACCAAAGAACGGATTTCGGTATGGCAGAAATACTTTATCAATGGGGAATACCTTCGATCTGCAGAAATGGCAGAGGAACAGAATTACAATATGATCGATGGAAGAATCAACAATCTGCTACCGAAAAAGGAGAATCCAGAAGTACCAAAGAAGAGGAAATCTGTCCTTTTGCGTTTGTATAAACACCGCTGTGAGGTTGCAAAGAAACAGGGAAAGCCCAATGCCGAGGCGGTATCAGGGGATGGAGATGGAGCGGAATCGTAAATAGATAAGAAATGACAAAGGGTGTGGGAGAAATCTCATTGCCCTTTTTTGAAAAAGAGTTGTCTGATATATATATAATAACCAAGTGAGAACTGTAAATTTTGCTGAAAATATAAATGAATCGTTGATAATATTGTGCATAAAATGGAAAAATGATAAAATCAAAAATGTGGTGAATATAAGACATATTATTTTTGAGGAACAGAGTGATTTAGGGAATAGTATGTCTTTTTAGCATGTTCAATTAGTAGATCCGATTTCGTAAGTTTAAGATCAAGATATAAATATTGAAGGAGCAATATGAAAATACGAAAATATGTGAAAAAAGATATTATAAAAGTAACCTCAATTTTAATTTTACTACTAGGATTATTGACTATTTTATATTTGTCAGAAATACAAAGTATATCAGGATATGTTGTACAAATTAATTATCCCAATAATATTGCTATAAAAGACGAATTTGAGAATGTATATTGGATAAAGCCATTTGGAGATTTTGAGGATAAATATGAGATAGGGGAGGAGGTAAAAGTATATTATTATCCGAATTCAGAAGATGGCTCCAATGAAAATACATTATCCCATTCTATTGTATTCAGTAGATGATGTTGTTATTTATGAAGGAGGCAACTAAATCAGAGCTAAACAAAAATTTAAATTGAGTGCTACTATTATAGGAATATGCTTTTTGTTACATGGAATACCTGTATTTGCAGCCGAATCAAGTGAAATGATAGAGTTTGATTTAAAGACTAATGAGATGAAGACAGTAGAAATTGAGGAAAAAAATAGTGATTCAGTTGACTCATACATTCCAGAGGGAATCAGTACTGGAATTCAAACATATGGAGCGATTATTGATGGTGATGATAGGTATAGAATTCCTGCTAGTTTATCAAGTACAACTTTCCCATATTGCTCTTATGGTGTTGTGAGTTGTACTAGGCCCGATGGAACAAGTTCATTTGGAACAGGATGGCTTTTTGGTCCGAACGATGTGGCAACAGCTGCGCATGTTGTATATAGTCAAGAGAATGGTGGATATCCTTCTTCTATTATTTTTTATCCCGGGGTTAATAACAGTGGATCAATAGTAGGGGCATCTTATAAGGCAACAATTGCGGTGCTACCGGCAACGTATCAAAGCGAACGTGATGCGACGAAAGATTATGCTTTTTTCATAGTAAAATAGAGCGGCGTATACCCCCTGATAGATAATATCGAAAAAACTCTAAAAAGGGATCATTACGACGCTCTATGTTTGAAAGCCTTAGCAACAAAATTAAATCTGCTAAAAGAATAGATTATGGTTACAGGAATGATGAGCACTTTTTTTCCTGATTATTATTCTGAAACAAGTCTTTTAATTGCAGTCTTATAGATTTCTTTAGCAAGGATCAAATCAGACAAATAGATATATTCATTTGCCTGATGTTCTGTCAATTCTCTACCTGGTAGCATAGGGCCGAAGGCAACAATTCCATTCATTGCTCTTGCATAGGTTCCGCCACCGATGACCGTTGGTTCGCTCATGTCTCCGGTTTCATCGCGATAAGCGGAAAGAAGAGTTTGGATAACAGCACCGTTCTTGTCCATATAAACATGAGGTTTATTTGTAATAACCTCTACCTTAACATCACTGAAACCATTTTCTGAAAGATGACTATTAATGGCATTTACAATGTCTTCGAGATTGAAGGTTACAGGATAACGTAAGTCAATGTATAGAACAATATCATCGCCAACAGTTTCAATCTTACCAATGTTGTAGCTTGCTGGACCACTTGCTTCATCTGAGACCTGTCCGCCAAGACTTTCGCCGTTATATTCTAGCTTAATAAATTCGTGGAAGAACTCAATAAGTTTGCAATCTGTAACAACTCCACTCAGTTCATTCATCATCTTTGAAATGGCGTTTTCTCCGTCCTCAGGAGTACTTCCATGGGCCGCCTTACCTGTTACAGAGAGAGTCTTTGTTTCTCCATGAACAGAGTATGACGCAGTGCAGCTGTCGGGAACCATATTTATGGCTGTTCCGCCAGAAACATTGTTGAAGCAAGTATCGGACTTCTTAAAAGCAATTTTTAGTCTCAAACCCGTAGCTCTTGCATATTTCTAGAGCTTTATTTAGGGCCATGTGTACACCTTCTCCAAAAGGATAAGCGCTGGACAAGTCCTTTTCGCACACACTGTTGATATTAATTATAGAACGTAAATCATCAATCATCTTTTCCATTTTTATCACTCCCTTAATTCTCCGTGATAGTTCCTCGCAATAATTTCTAAAACAAAAGCCGATCATATATTATTATACAACCGGCCCTTGTACATCTTCAATTATTTTTCAAATGGTTTGTATTCAACATCAAATCCAAAGTGCTTAGGTCCGAAGCATTCCAAACCTTCTGGAGTAGTCCAGATTTCAGGGGATGGAAGTGCAATTACTGTCATCTTATCACCAACTTCAAAATTAGGTGTAGTCATTGGATTTCCTTCTCCGTTAATCATGCAGATTAGGTCTGGAGCAATTACATCAACTTCGCCATTGCGGTATGAGATGATGTTTTCGTTCTTTAACCAGATGCGATATGCTTCGTCCGTATAATCTCCTTCGCCCTTTAGATGAATTTCACCAAAGTTGAAGCCATCTCTTGTTTCACAAGTGTAATCTGAAATGTGGCCTCTGAATAATACTTTACCTTCTTTATCATCACAGATAGCAGAAGCAACATCTCCGCCAGCTTCCTTTGTTTCTCTAAGAACTCTACCGATTTCCTGAGCGTAAGTAATTGCACCAGGAATTAGAGAATTCTTGATAACCTTACCAACGTTTGCGTGATCAGCTACACCTACAAGGTTGTCACTTACAACAGCAATAGCTCTAACGATATCTTCAGCTCTTAGGTCATTCGCTACATTCTGAATTACAATTTTTTCACCAAATTTTGTAGCTACGCCCATAGGGAAAATAGGAACGTTCTTTACATAGTATGTAGAATGCTGCAGTTCAGGAACTGAACGTCCGGCTGGGTCAGCGTCAATAAGAGGTAAATCCATTAACAGTGCAACGTGAAGAGCCTCAGCTGTATTTTCTCCACCTAATTCAGTTGAGCCAATTGCATACATTTTCTTACCTAAAGATTCCTCTAGAGCCTGTACAGCTAAAACTGCGGGAGCTGTTTCGCTATGCTTCAGATGAGCTAATCTAGGATCAGGTTTAGCTGATGGAGCACCGCAACCATAAGGAGTAACAACATACTCGTCATCTGGAAGTTCATCTAAAGTGATTAATTTTAGAGTTTTTCCCTTTTCGAAATGTTCTTCTAAAAGAGCCAAACCGTCAGCAAGTGGACCGCCACCACCGGTACCAAGCACTGCACATCCGTACAATAGATCGATCATGTCCTGTTTGTTTAATTCTCTCATTTTTCTGTCTCCTCTTTTTTTGTGATAATTTATGCTATATTTTCGGCGTTATCTCTTGATGCAGATGGAATAAAGCGCTCTGCAATAAGATAGATAACAAAACCTATAATGATACCAACGAATTCAATTTTAACTAGTGTATAAGAAATAATTGCACCTAATGCCCAAGCAATTACACCAGCCCAGTTTACACCGTCCTGTGGTCTAAAGTTCTTAGCTTTACCTTTTCCTACAACCCAGTAGTCAGCAAGAATTACTCCGCCAACAGGACAAACAACGTATGATAGTAAGCTTAACACTCCCTCAACGTGTCCCAAGATACCCAGGTCGCATAATACAATACCAACAATTCCTGAAATTAAAGTAGCTTCTCTTCTTCGGTTATCTTTAAGCTTAAGTGCCATAACAATGTTAAGACCTGCGCTGTAAGCATTTGTTGAGTTAGTTGTCCATGTTGAAATAACAAGTGCAATGATGCCCAGGAGTGGAAGTCCTACTTCAATTAGAACCATACTGATATCATACTGTCCTGATAGCTTTGTAAGAACGATTCCCATAATCAGAGTTATTACACCCATTGGGAATACACCGTAGAATACAGATTTAACAGTGTCTTTTCTGCTTTTCTGGAATCTAGTATAGTCAGGACCAGTGATTGTACCTACAGCAGTGAAGTTAAATGATAGTGCTACACCTGACATGAAGCTCATAGATTGTACAGTTCCTTCATCGTTAAGGTTTCCTGTTCCGTAAACCTTAAATGCTAGGAATGTTCCGTAGCACATAATGATCATTAGTAATGGAATAGAAATCTTGTCTAGTTTTTCTAGCGCATGCACTCCATATACTGCAGTCAAAAGCATTATGATTCCCCAAATTGTGTTTGAAACTACAACTGGAATATCCCATCCGGTCATAGCTAGCATTGCGTTACTGAAGGCTTCTCCACATACTCCATTCTGGATTCCAAACCAGCCAATCATGTTAACAGCAAAGATTGTACTTACGATAAATCTAGCTCCGCTTTTTCCAAAGCCGGCCTGACAGCATGTGCAGGATGCTAGTCCAAGGTCACAGCCTATCATTCCCGTTGCAACCATACCTACTACTACAATTAAGTAGCCTAGTGACCCTGAAATAATTGCTGGCCATATAGGCATTGCTTCCGCTAATAACGCTCCCAATAGGAATGCAGGAACGCATACACATATGCCGGCCTGAACGAAGGCTAACGAAATCCAGTCTTTTCTGTCTTCAGCAGAAATCGCCTGCAGAGCTGTGACTTCTGCTTTCTTACCTTTATTTTCATTTGTACTCATAATGGGGACCTCCTTTTGAATCTTCTCTATGATAGCACACACTATTATAAATGATAATTATGCAGATGACAGAATTATTTATCAATCATATTGTGCTTTTGCACAAAAGCCTTGTTTATGACTGTGAGTTTTGATATCATAAAGGAAAAAATTATACTAGGAGGAGCCATGAGTGTTACTGTTCAAGATTGTTTAAGACTACCCTCTTTTCATTCTGCGAGAGTGATTGCAGGCAAGAATGGACTGGGTAGAATAGTATCATCAGTATCTGTAATAGAAATACCTGCAAAGTCTGTAGAGGCAATTAGTGTATTCAATCCCAATGAGTTGTTAGTCACGTCATTTTATTCAATTAAAGATGATCCTACTAGACAATGCGAGGAAATGAGAAACTTATATGATGCTGGAGGCGTTGCACTAGTGCTGTTTTACGTGGGTGACGTCATCCCTCAGGTGTCTGACGAGTTGTTGCAGACTGCAGACGTTATGAACATACCTTTAATTCTTATTGAAGACGAAGCAGAATATAGTGTTAGTTATAGTGATGTAATTAAAGATGTAATGGGGGCTGTTTTCTACGATCAGGCATCTACGGATTCCTTTTCAGACACTGTGGAGAATAGATTGAAGCAGATTCCTTACAATAAAAGAAGCATGGAAACCCTGCTAAATGTAATAGCTGAAACTTATAACTGTAACCTTGTGCTTTATAACAAAAACGGTTTATATTTCACATCTATATATAAGCCGTCCTTTGGACAATTTGGTCCAGAATTCTTTTTTAATGCCTTCGCTGATGGCTCAACGGACCTTTTCTGTAAAAGCATAATGTTGCAGGATAAGTCATTTTATTTGTATAGAAAAGAGTTCCCCCACGCAGGAAATACCTGGCTTACATTATATGCTTCAAGCAACGAAAACAGCATTAGTGAACACAAGCTAAATGAAATTTGTGCATGCACAAATTTCTTCTCAACCTTATGGGGCTACACCCTCGATATGCAGAATTATAATACTGTTATTACTTTGATCTTGAAATCATCGCGCGTAATAGGAGAAAAATTCCTTGAAGCTAGTGGTGTGCCTTTTTCTAAGCTTTCAACTATTCTTGTAGTAGAATCGGAAAAAGACAATTTAACAGACATTCTTCGGCAGATTGAAGGCATATTGAAGGAAAGTGAAAGATTCTACGTTAAGGATATTATTGACGACAGACTTGTAATTCTAAGTTCTATAATGGTTTCCCAAAAGGATGATGGCATTATAGCTACGGAAATAGAGAAATGCATAAACGAGTATGAGGGAGCCTTGTTTTTCTTGGAGTCTAGCAAAAATCTAACTTCAATGAGGAAAATATACTCAGACTTTTGTGCAAATTCAGCAGCAATGAGCAAAATTTTCATCCACCGAAAATTTCGCGACATGTATGATGTTATATTTTCGCAGGAAATCACAAATCTAGCTATAAATAGAGGCAATCGAAACGATCAAATCAAATCCATAATAGAAGCCTTAAAGGACGACAGTGACAGCCTGATGGAAACCCTTGCAGTGTACCTAATCGACTGCGATTCCCAGTTGAGCACCACTGCAGCCACCTTGTTTTTGCATAGAAATACTGTGACATACAGGCTTAATAAGATAAAGCAGATAACAAACACCGATTTCACCCTTATGCCGGCCACCTATGATTTTTATCTAGCAGCTGCGCTGTGGCGGTTAAACGAAAATTCCTAATGTGAGAATTTCAAATCAAAGTCTATCACTCGTGATTGACAAAATATGACGAGGGCTTTATTGCAGTGGTGCGCTCGGTGAGCACACCCTTACATACAAAATTAGGAGAATCTTCCATTTTGTATGTAGGGGTGTTTCAGCCCTCCTTTAGTACTGCGATTCGTGTTGTGATCAGTTGTTTAGTCTGTTCTATATATTTCTCCGGCAAATAGGAATCTTCACATGCACATAAAAGTTTGTCTTCTAGAGAACACATTTTAGAAACTCTTAAATATAGATTTCAGCTAATCGATGTTTGCAGGACTGTAAATTTTTCTTGTTAGCAAATGATTGCTTTTTATTAGCTGTCAGCTAACATTTTTATGGATTTGTTAGCAGAAACAGCTGATTTTCAAAGCAATCATTTTTCGAAAAAAAGAAAAAGCGGATAACGATTTTGCTAATCAGCTAATCATTTCCGCCTCTTATCAAGCGTTCCCTGTAGGAATCGAACCTACAATAAAGTCTTAGGAGAACTTGCAACCAAATTAACTAACGTATCACCTAAGCTCCTCTCATACCCTGCGAAGTCCCTAATTTCCTGGGTTTTTTGAGGATTTTAACAGGATGGAATAGCCTCAAATTCCATCCCATTCCCTAACGTATTCTACTGTGTACTTAGCATTTAGTTAGCAGTATTTTGATTTGAACTGCGTTCAGTCACCAAGCAATTAGCAGATTCTTCCCTTACTGAACGTCATTAGATTCTGTAAAAATTTATATGTTCTTATAAAGCATTTTACCACACATAAACCTTATTACGCAATTAGAAAGGAATTATTAGAAAGGAATTATTATCTATGGATTACCAATTAGAATTAAAACAAATTGTGGATTTTCCACGCTGCCGGATTTACCGGGAATTTATACAAACACTCATCAAGGACAGAAACATTCGTACAAACGGAAGTTCCTGTCTTTTTTATTTCCTGATTCTCTGCTCCTATGCAAACTACTCTTCATCTTACCGTAACATAGAGCATCTGACCTATACTGTTGCTCCGGGAGAATGGATCTGCACACTGAAAGAACTGCAGCATCAATTCCGTTTTCGATTTCAGCACCAGGTCCTTTCTGTTCTGGATACCTTGGCAGAACAAAATTTCCTGACTTACACCTTACATGAGAAAAATCGCATTATCAGATACAAGGTCGTAGACTGGCCCAAAGACAATACAGCGCTTTCCTACAATTTTCCCTGCAAAAAAGACATTGGATTTTTCTTTTTTCCAATTACAAATGTTCATAAGCTGATTCACATGGGAAAATGTTCCGAGATGGATGCCCTTCTGGATCTTTGGATCCATGCAGTCTATAACGATCCGTCTGTACGTTGTTCTGATTCCGGTCCGGTTGTTTACTTCAGAAATCAGACCGGCAATCCACTTTTCAGTTATCAATACTTGGCAGAACGCTGGCAGCAATCCAAATCTTCCGTCTCACGTCTGCTAAAAAAACTAGAAAACAATGACATGATAACTTTAATCTCTTATTCTGGAAAACATGGCAGCATGATCTATCTCAATAATTATCTGTCTGTCATGTTTAATATAAGTGACGTAATGATTGACAAGGAGGAAATCGCTATGAAAATGGAACTGCCAATTCACATTCCTGACGAAGTAGCTACTGAAGAAACTACCGTTTCCTGCGTTCCGGAATCTGTTGTTGATGAACAAATCATCGTTTCACAAGAAGGCTTTTGCGTTCCAGAACCGCACACAAAAACCATCGTCCGAAAAGTGGCTGAAATGCTGGAAACACAAGGCATTGTGTGCTGTCGATGCCCAAAAGCCAAGTATATATTATCTCCATTATCAGCCTGCAAGGATATAGTATATAGATATTCACTACGTATTATCTGCCCTCTGGGAAGTGCATCTTACCATTTTGAACTAAAGATCAAACCGCAAAAACCGAAAGCTAAAACTATTCCGTCTATGCGAACACAAACACAATCTTCTAGTCCATCCTTTTCCGAAATACCGGAAATACTACTGAAGGGAGGTGAATAGGCATGGCAGGAAAACATTATCCACCTGTTGTATCACCCGAAGATAACCCGCTGTATCACGATACATACAAACTGCTTCGGTGCTATCGGGATTCTACTTACAGTCTGAAGGTGGCTGTCCGGCAAGTAGAAATACAGTTTCAACTGGAATATAAGACCAGCATAGACGAATTTCTGAACTCTATCTATGCTGCTGGTGCCGACTTAACCGGAAGCCAGATAGAAGAATGGGCAAAAAGCATCTCCAGAAGCAATAAGATGATCAAGTTACTGCTCTCTTCCGTTGATCTTCTCCGCAAAAATCACAAACATGGAGAACAGTATTACTGGATTTTATACTATGCCTTCCTCTCGCCACAGGAGCTGAAAAATACCGATGAGATCCTGGAGGCATTGGAAGAACATATTGCAAACATCTCCTACCGCACTTATTACCGAAAACGCCAGGCAGCAATCAATGCATTAAGCAGTATCCTTTGGGGATTTTCTGCAAAACAAACCTTAGATACACTAAATAAATTCTTCCCAGAATAGAGATGGCATAATATTGTCACTACATTGACCTGTTTCTGCGATTGAAGGGGAATTTTACCCATGTTACAATAGGTATTGCTTATAGTATTCCTATTTTTCCCGCACCTCATATGGTGCTTTTTTTGTACTCGAAAACCAATCGCTGACAGCAAGTTCCTTCTGCTATACGTACAGCATACTTCTATCAAATAAGAAACGTAGGTTGTACGTACAGCGTAAGTACATTTTCTATATAGGAACAGAAGGGAGATACCCATGAAAACACGAAACGAACTCTACAATGGAGAAGGAGCCGAACTATTGCGATTTATCACTACATATCACACACTTTTGTATGAACAAATTTTACGGCTATTCCCCAAAAACAGAGATTCTATCAAGTCTCTGATTACCAGTCTTGTCAAACAAGGTAGGATTATCCACGACAAAGAGAATGACCTGCTCTGCGACACTGCCGAATCAGCATCTAATCCGGATTATGGCATGATTGCCGCATTCTGGGTTCTATTGGACTTCAAAAAAGCAGTTGTCTACCATACAAACGGAGATTTTCCGATAAAACTCAACTTTTTTTCAAAAGATGAATGGTATGAGATTTTATATATTCCACTGGAACAGGAATATCTTATCAATCATGTAATGGAATCGCAATCAGCAGACCAAGTAAAACGGCTGGTTGTCTTAGAAAATGAGGGGCAGGCTAGAAAGGTCACCATAGACAATGTGGTAGCCTTTTGCTTAGTAGATACTACCAGCGGAGTTGTCAGTTACTATACAAAGAAATGAGGTCCTATGAATAATAAAACAATTTACGAGCGCCTTCAACAGATTGAAGACGAAATACAAAGGCTAAACAACACGCTTTTTGCACTGAAGACCACAGACATAAAAGTATATGGCAAGCGTTATGAGGAACTAAGCACCAGTGCTGCCCTGCGATCAGAACGTATTACATGCCAACTCAGGAATTTGGTATTCACTATTTCTTCCAGTGGAAAATCAGATTATCTGAAACAGGCTGCAGATGTACAGGGAATCCAAATTTCCAGTTCCGAACAAATACTAACCATTACACTACCTGGTCTTTTACCCAAACGGAAGGTAAGAACCAATACTGCTTTCCTACATGAACCATTAAATCTTGCCTTGCAAACCTACATTCTGGAACATCCCATTCAACTATACCAAAACTGTGTAGTTTGTTTTAGCCAGATATATGACCAGAACCTTTCACTGCATCGCATCCGCGATTATGACAATCTGGAGTTTAAACAAATTCTGGACACCATTGCTGCCTATGTATTGGTAGATGATACCGGATTATTATGCGACTCTTATCATACAACGGAACTGGGAACCCATGACCATACTATCGTGTCTATCATGGATTGCGAAGCCTTCCCTGGTTGGATAAAAAGCCGACAAAAGTGTATAAGAACCATATCGGAAATTTCGTGATATTTCCACACAAATATCCGACATGGGTAATCTTTCTGCAGAGACCTTATAATCTCTGCTGTTTTTATGCCAGAAAATACTTCCCGGCTACCCAAGTATAGGCTGGCATAGGTAATAACTGAATTGAGGTGACTTGTTTTGATAAAACCAGACTCTATGAAATATCAGGTTCTGGAAATGGTCGGAATTAGTGGAGAATTTCCGGTCAAGCAGCTACACCGGCTGATAGAAAGCAGCTCTTATGCCGAAAAAATCATAACTGAGCTGAAAAACGAAAAGCTGATCCGGACGCATTACCGGGACCGGCTAAGAGGTTATCGCTTAACCAAACATGCCAAAGAACTCCTGCTCGCACAAAATATGCCCCGTTTCCATGACTATCTTACTGGAAATACAGAAACAAATCTGATCCGCAGCGAACTTCCCAGAAGAATCCGTCTGCATCAAAAAGCTGAAATCTATCTGACTTTACTACATGCCAACATTCCTATCTTCTATGATGTAAAGCCTAATATTTTCAGCAGGACTTGCGAAGCGGACAGCTCCTTTATACAAGATCTTCCACTTTTTTACAGTTCCAGAGAAATAAAAACTCTCGGTTATGATACAACGAAAATCCGAAATTCTCGAAGCGTCGGGATTCTGTTATCCCCACAGTGTGTTTACGCACTCTATAATACTGGGAACAGTGTCCTGAAGTGGGAATATAAGACCGAAGTGAGACTTACTGCTTTTCTGCAGCATTACCTGCAGGGACGCCCCTTCCATGGAAGACCTGCTGTACGAGCAATTATGACCGGAAAAGATATGGATACTGCCTATCATTTACTGACAAGCACTGGCGGATATCGAAAATCGCTCTTTCTTTTAGATACTACCTATGAGCATTTCCACTATCTGCCCAATAATATTTATGGCGAATATCTGTTGCGTCTGCTTGTGCGACCACAAATGCTGCAGCAACTTGATCGGTTATTGTTATCAGACTATTTCTCTCGCCAAGAAGAACTGCCGATTGAGCATGACGGCATAGATAGTCAGAACCATCCCGTCCTGCTTGCTTATGATTTTGACATGCAACGAATCAACCGTTTCAATACTGGTTTGAATGTATATGATCTTTCAGGAATCCTGGTATGCTTTGACTTTCAGATTCCTTGTCTGCGGAAATATCTAACCGCAGATATACAGTTTTCCAGTATTGACTTTCAAAAATTCAAAAGGGGGTTTTTCCATGAAAAGCCGTAACTGGTGGAAGCTTCTTTATCTGCTCCCCATCTGTGCCTGTACCGTCTATGCTGGAGGGTATGTAGCACAATTCATAAAAAATTATCAGGAATGGACGGCGGCTGGAAACTTTGCCGGGAACGGTACTTATCCAAAACCAGCCTCCCTTCATCCGCTTGACTGTATCCATACGATCCTACACTATTTCCCGTACAATCTGTATGGGATTTTTCTGTGTCTGACTGTATTTGGACTGATTACCTTCCTGCTGATGCGAATGGGAAATGATCGAAATGGAGAAATCAGTGATCGTGACCGAAATTTTAATTACTCCACGCAGGGAACCTACGGCACTTCCGGATTTATGACATCGGATGAAATGTTTAAAGTTTTGGAATTAGCTGGAGATGTAAGGAAAAATCAGGGAACCATTCTGGGAAAACTGAATGGGAAAGCTGTTTGTCTTCCAAATAAAACGCGGCTAAATAGAAACATTGCTGTCTACGGTGCATCCGGAAGTATGAAAAGCCGCGCCTTTGCCCGCAATATGATCTTCCAGTGTGTTGCCAGAGGAGAAAGTTTAATCATTACTGATCCCAAAAGCGAACTCTATGAAAGTATGTCTGTTTATTTGGAAAATGAAGGTTATACAGTAAAAGCATTTAATCTGGTCAATCCGGAAAACTCCGACAGTTGGAATTGTCTGGGTGAAATCAACGGACAGGAAACGATGGCTCAAGTATTTGCAGATGTCATTATCCAGAATACGGGTTCCGGAAAAGGAGATCATTTCTGGGATAATGCGGAGATGAATCTGCTAAAAGCCTTAGTCCTCTATGTGGATCAAGGATTTCCTGCAGAAGCAAAAAATATCGGACAGGTTTACAAATTATTGACTATGAGTTCAGAAAAAGAACTAAACAGCCTGTTCGATCTGCTTCCGGTATCTCATCCAGCGAAGGTTCCCTACTGTATCTACAAGCAGGCCAGTGATACTGTGCGAAGCGGTGTTATTATCGGCTTAGGTGCCAGACTTCAGGTATTTCAGAATAAACTCATTCGGCAAATTACCTCTTATGATGAAATAGATCTGGCACTTCCAGGGAAACAGAAATGTGCTTACTTTTGCATTACCTCTGATCAGGACAGTACCTTTGATTTTTTGTCCTCTCTGTTTATGACTTTCATCTTTATCAAACTGGTTCGTTATGCAGACAAGTATGGAGAAGATGGAAAGTTACCTGTTGCTGTACATATACTGGCTGATGAACTTGCCAACACTGGGGCTATTCTGGAATTGAATAAGAAAATCAGTGTAATCCGAAGCCGTAATCTTAGCATTTCCTGTATCTTTCAAAATTTGCCTCAGATGCAGAACCGCTATCCATTCAACCAATGGCAGGAAATCATCGGCAACTGTGATACTCAGTTATTTTTGGGATGTACTGATGAGGTTACAGCTACATTTATCAGTAATCGGAGTGGCGATGTAACTGTCGGTGTCAGCAGCGAAGCCAAACAACTCAATAGCTGGAGAGTCTCCGATTACACGCCGGAATACCGCCGTACAAAATCTATCGGAAAACGCAAGCTCCTAACTCCAGATGAAATCTTACGCCTCCCACTCGATGAAGCGTTGATTATTCTGCGCGGACAGAAGGTACTTCGTGTGGAAAAATACGATTATACACTGCATCCGGACGCAAAGAAACTAATTCCACGAAAAGCATCAGATCATATTCCGGCGTGGCGTGAAAACGGAATTCATGAAGAATCGGATTATATGCCAAAATCTCCGGCTACTGCCACGCGAAAAAAACGCGGCTCTGCGTCTGGAAATACAGCCAGAAAAAAAGTGCAGGAGCCACTCTATATATCTGAACCTGTTTATCAGGAACCATGCTATGACGAATTCAATCCAGAATTTCTCTCAGAGGACTCGGAAGATAATTTCCCAGACTCTGAAATGGTTCCGTTAGATAAAAAATCAATTATGTCATAAGTATGAAAGGAGACACATTATGCCAAACGATATAACAAACACAAACGCAGCCATCTTAACCCTTGATTCTGATGCAGTCTTAGAAACTGCCCAATCAAAAGCAGATCTTATCTGGCACGACATCCAGAATGCCTACCGCACCAGAAAAATCCTAATCGGCACACTTGGTGGTATCGAAAAAACTGAAGCGGGCAATCTGATTGCTGTTATCTATTACAAAGAATTTCGGGCAGTCATTCCAATCACAGAAATGATGATCAACCTCCTTCAAGATGAGGCACACGATTATGGATCGCTGTCTTTGCGTCAAAATAAAGTCCTCAACAATATGCTCGGCTGTGAAATAGATTTTATCATTAAAGGATTGGATACCAAAACACGCAGCATTGTTGCAAGTCGCAAAGAAGCCATGCTGAAGAAACGCCAAATCTTCTATCTAGATCAGGATGTTTCCGGGCAAACCAAAGTATACGTGGATCGTATCGTGCAAGCCAGAGTCATTGCGGTTGCTGAAAAGGTTGTCCGCACTGAAATTTTTGGTATAGAAACTTCCATTCCTGCCAGAGATTTATCCTTCGACTGGCTTGGTGATGCCAGGGAACGCTTCCATGTAGGGGAACACATTTTGGTACGTATTCTGAACGTAGTAGGTGATACACCTGAAACACTCTCAGTTCAGGCAGATGTAAAGAGTGTAGAAGGAAATACCAGCAAAGAAAACTTAAAGAAATGTCATGTTCAGGGCAAATATGCCGGTACTGTGGAAGACATCCACAAAGGAACCGTATTTGTACGGTTAGAACTGGGTGTCAACGCTATTGCTCATAGTTGCTATGATAACCGTACTGTTGGGAAAAAAGACATTGTTTCCTTTGTTGTCACCCATATTGATGAAGACCGTAATGTAGCTGTTGGCATCATTACACGAATTATCAAACAAAATATCTAATTATAAGCGTAACAAGAAAAGAATACCGATCTTTCTATCTTTTCTTGCGATATGAAATTCTTCATGTTATACTGAGCGAGTATAACTAATCGGGAAAGAGAAGCGGATGCAATTTCGACCAGCCCTCTAGTCTTTAAAGGAGGGTGATGCCCCATGAACACAATAGAAGTACTTACATTGCTTTTAGTAGTTTTTGCGGCTCTGACTTACATAGATAATCGACATAATAAGAAATAGCATCCACGATAAACCCTGAGAAAGTTTGATGGATGCTATGTCTTAACATAGAAATAAATTAAATTTTACTGAGGGCATCAGATCTTGCATCTGATTACCTTTCTTGATTAGATTATACACTGGGGGGCATGAGAAATCAAGTCCCCCTTTTTTAATTGCCATTGTTTACTCAACACAACTGAAGGCTGAAAGCTTCAAGTACTTTACAAATGAGTAAAACTAATAATTAGTCATTTCAATCGCTTCTATACTCTATTCCCTAATAGTTCAATCAGACATCGTATTTTTCTTCACACTTAATACAATATGTACCTGATCCCCCTCTCATTTCTTCAGGGCACTTTTCTCCACATCCTGGACACACAAATCCATTTTCATTCGTAGTCATGCAGTCATCGCATATAGGATCCCCTTTATAGTCTCTATAAAATGATTCCCATTCATACCCTATTTTTTTTCCACATTCCGCACAATATATATCAAAATCAGAATCGCCATCCTCATACGAATCTTCTGTAATAGATGCAGTCTCAATCTCTGCATCTTGATATTCAAAATTCTCATTCCAGTTAATTACTGTATCCAATGCCCTTGTGACTAACACTTCAACTTTACCAGAACACTCATGTCTTCTTCCTGGAGAAGTAATTATTTCTTTTGTATCGTCATCTCTTCCCCAGTATTCATATGATACACCTGATATTCTTATAAAATAAGAAATAATATATGTTGCCGTACCAGAATCTACATCTATTCTTTCAAAATCATCAAATTCAACATCATCTAACTCCCACTCATCTACTCCCTCCGAACCAATATGAGAATTATTCTCATCAATAAAACTTGTTCCAGAGTAAGCAATTTCGCTCCAAACAGATTCAAATACTTGCCTCTGTACTTCATCTACAAAAAATTCATCTGTAGCATTCAAAATCAATGATATTGCATCTGGAGCCTCAATCATAAACTCCCTCGCAATTGCTTGATATAGATCATATCCAACCAACGGAATCAATTTTAAATTTTTGCCTGTGTCTTTTCTAATCTTGGTCTTACGCAAAAATTCTTTAACTAATTCTTTTCTAAATAGAATTCTCCCATCATCTAATTTTTCCCACCAATCTTCTTTCACATCATCTGTAACAAAGATAATGTTTTTATTATTCAATACCGCGTATTCATACGTCTCAGCCCAAACAATTAAATCCCCATACTTACTAACGCCATCTTTTTTTGCATCTTTATACCCCGGAGGTGTTTGTGACTTATATCTATACTCACCTTCCTTGCATAGTTTATATATAAAGGATGCAGAAGGTTCGGGCATTTTGCGAAATGAATTCATTAAATTAAGAACTTTATCTTCGTCCCAGTTATTCAAGAAATCCAAATTTTGGTGTTCCTCAAAATATGAATCAAATTCATCTTGAAGTTCGCCAACCTTGTCTATCAAATTATAAACAAGTCCATCTATATCTGGATAACCATTTCTTGATAGTTCATTACATTGGCTCTTTATTTTATTTTCTATAATTGAAACAAGTTGACTACACGCTTCAACCGATTTCTTTATGGATTTTTGTTTTTTACTATATTCTTCTTTTCTATGTTTCTCATATTCCCAATAAACATTAAATGGAATACAAACATAATCCTTTATACTATCTAGACATTCCAAAACAAATTCCGCATAATCTGGCGATGAACGATATATTTTTAAAAGAATATTCGCATCTAATACAACAACATAATTCTTATGCTGAAGAAGATCCTTTAGTGCAATCATTGAATTACTTTGTCTTTCTTCATCATTTATTTCATTAGAACTTTTAACTTTTTCATCTTCCAATCCTACTTTAATTTTATTATCCATAACTTCTCCTGTAATCGCTTACAATACTAACCCAATTTCAAATGCCAGTAACATATATTTCTCTGCCTCAGTAAGTCCATATAATTCCAAATCACGTATTTCCCATTTTTCCGAACTCAGATTATCTGCACCATACAAAAACTGTACAAATGGAATCTGTCTATACTTTGAAACTGCTAACATAGATGCACATTCCATTTCAACCACCAGACAGCCTTCTCCTTTACGTTCCTGAATAACAGGTAACGTTTCTCTATAAATTCCATCCGAAGTCCATGTTTTTCCCTTTACATAGGAATAACCACATGTATTTAGCACATCTTCTAATAACTGAATAACATGTTTCTCCATCTCTATTTCCTCTGATGGTGCTATGTAATGATAACTTGTCCCTTCATCTCGAACTGCAGAAACCGGAATCACAATGTGATCTTTTACTTTTTCATCATCCAGCACCCCGCAAGAACCGAATAAAACTAACTTCTTTGCCCCCATTGCTACAATTTCTTCGAACCCTGATACACATGCTGGTGCACCAACTCTGGACAAATAAAACGCAATCTCTTGATTTTTATATCTCATCTTATAAACAGGTAAGGCTCCATTTGCGGTATAAAGTTCTGCAATCTTTTCTACATTTTTCATAGAAGCAAATTTTTTAATGATGTTTTCCGAGAATGTGGAAACACAAATTTCCGGAAAGCCTTCTATTTTTCTCGTAGTATCAACTGGTGTAAACAATGCTGGTTCTGTTATTGCTTTTCTTTGAAAAACTGTTTTCATCGCATTTCCCCCTTCTATTTCTGACTTTCCTAAGTACACTTCATTTTCATTATACACTCACACTTTTTCATCCGCAATCTCCCTCAAATGCTATTTTCTCTCTTTGTCTCTAATCCGGCACATCAATGTCATTATCTGGCACAGTTCTGCGATTTACAGGGAAATCTACCCATGCTAGAATGATACTGTCAAAAAAGATATGCAAAGCAGGACACGTCTTTTCCGGAAATCAGCCTCACTTCCGGTTATAGGCGTGTTTTTGTTTGCAGGAAAGGAGTCCGTTACAACTGAATATAAAATGCTTCCCAATGTATTGACCAGCCGGAAGCTGTTGAGGCAGGAAACTATAAGCACAGGGCAAGGTGATGTATTTCACTTTGCCCTCTTTATATGAAGGAGGTTTTTGCATGAAATATCATGTATTCAAAGATTCCCCGCCAGGCAAAAAACGCCATCGGGATTATGGAAAATATCTGTACGCAGGCTTTCTGATGTTCACCCTGATTGCCTGTAATGTGCAGCCAGTTATGGCTGCTACTATCTGGGACAAAGCTTCAGAAATCATGAAAGACGTATACAACCAGATCATTCTAATCTCCACGATTGCTGCTGTCGTAACTGCATCTGTTGCACTGTTACTGATGAATTTTTCAAAAAGCGGAAAAACCGTAGATGAATCCCGCGCATGGCTCAAACGAATCATCATTACCTGGGCTATTTTGAATGGGCTTGGATTTATCATGGCTTACATCACACCATTCTTCGCAGGTGGAAAATGGAATGGATAACGTACAGAGAAAGGAGTCGTCATTATGGGAATACTTGACGGAATTGTAGAATGGATTGCCGAACAGGTCATGAATATTCTGGATCTGATTACCACCTCTGTATTAGGTGCATTGGGATGCTCTATGGATACCTTTCTCCGTTACTTTCCAGCAGCCGAAACTATGTATCAGATTTTTCTGGCACTGGCGATTGGACTTATTCTCCTGAACTGGGTATGGCAGCTTTTTAAGAACTATTTTATGGGTACGGGAATTGATGCGGAAGATCCCATCAAACTCTCGCTTCGGACCTTTATGTTCCTTTTCCTTACCTTCTATGCAAAAGACATTGTAGATCTTCTGCTAGATATAGCAGGAACTCCCTATGGTTGGATTCTTACAGAAGACTTGCCACCTTTAGAATTTGGTTCCTTCAACTCTGTCATCACCGTCATTTTAGGTGTATGTGCCAACGGCGCTGTTGCCATCGTTGCTCTGATTTTAGTGCTAATCCTTGCTTGGAATTACATCAAGCTTCTTTTCGAGGCTGCAGAACGTTACATCTTGCTGGGAGTTCTAATTTATACTGCACCAGTCGCCTTTGCAACAGGTGCGTCTCAGGCAACCGGAAACATATTTAAAAGCTGGTCTCGGATGCTTGGTGGACAGTTTTTTCTTCTTTTGATGAATGCCTGGTGCTTACGTCTGTTCACTTCCATGGTCGGCACTTTCATTGCAAATCCACTGTCAATATAGAAGGGAGGAACACATGAAACACAGAAAAAAGCTAATGATTTTATTGACACTTACTGCCTGTATGGTACTCTTTTGCTCCTTTCCGGTATTTGCCGCTGAACTGACAGAAGCACAGGTTGAACAGGCAGTCGCCGAACAGGGAAAGGAAACCGTTACCGGAAATGTCTTTGTTTGGTTCCTTTGTGCCATTGCCTTTTTAAAGGTTTCGCAGAAAATTGACAGTTTCATGGCAAGTCTTGGAATCAACGTAGGAAACACTGGTGGCAATATGATGGCAGAACTTCTAATTGCCGGGCGCAGTCTTGGAAATTCGTTTCGTGGTCATGGTGGTGGCAGCCATGGCAGATCTTCTTCTCCTGGAAGTGCTGCCGTCGGAGGAACTTTCCTTTCCGGTGGACTTGCCGGAGCAGTAGGACGTCAAGCAGAACGCTCCGCTGTCAATGCAGCTACCGGATATACGGAGGGACCGAGTATAGGAAACGCTCTGTATCAATCTTCCTTAGAAAAGGGCGGAGACTTTGCCAACAATGTGATCAGTAATATTGCCCAAGGGAACTACGGGCAGGTCGGCTCCATTACCGGGGAAGGAGCGGAAGCTGCTTTCCAGTCTTACATGGGAATCAGTGCCGATAATAAAGCGGACCATTCCTACACTAACGTAGAAATCGGCGGTGGAAGGATTACCGGAGTCGAGACTACCCCCGATGGAACCAGTCGGGAATTTGCCATGTATCATGCTGATCAATACACTGCCCCTACTCAGGGCAATTTTGACACCGTACATTCTGTGGACGGATCCGCCTGGTACCGGCAATATGCAGAAGATACAGTTTCTAAAACACCATACGATGCTGGTGATGGAAAAGTAGCCTACAACGAATCCATCGTACAGAAACTTCCGCCAACACCTTCAAGAAAGGATCGCATTTAAAAATGGCAACCGAATCATCCGGATTTGATGAGGCAATGGATGTAGGCACAAGTACCATTTCCCATCTCAAAGCCTTAAAAACGGCTTCCACCATAACGAAAGCTGGTTTTGGTGCTGCAGGCGGTCCGTTTACTGCTGCAATCGGAATTGTGATTGCCAACCGGCATGGAATTGCAAAAATCATCATTGTTATCATTGCCATATTGCTGCTTCCAGTCCTTTTTATTCTCATGCTTCCGGGACTCATCTTCGGAAGTCTCATGGAAGATACCGGCGCTTTAAACAGCAATACCATTATCAATGATAATATCCGAGCATCCCGCGAAGCGATTGTAGAAGTCCTGGAAGAAAGTCATGCAGACATTCTTTCTGAAATCAATGCTGCCATTGCAAAACTTCCTGAAGGGGATACTGCCAGTATCAATGATTCCTACACATACAATATTTCCGTTAATGCCAATCTATTGATTTCCCAGTTCTGTGCCAGTCAGGATAATTACGAAAACATCAATCTAAGGAAACTAAAAAGCCTAATCCGAAAAAATAAGGATGGGCTTTTTTCTTATGATGTTGCAACAGAAACAGTCACGATGGAAGTAGTCGTAGAAGGTGGTGCAGAAGGTGAAAATAGTCCGGAAGAAAATGAAAACGCAGAGCCACAAACAAAAACTGTTACCTTTACCAGACACACCTATACTGTGCAATATGCAGGTGATGCATATTTTGCTGATCATGTTTTTCATCTGACAGATGAGCAGAAAGAGCTTGCTCAGGATTATGCAGAAAATCTAACCACCTTTTTCGGGAATGCAGCTTCCGGAGTTGCCATGGCAATCAACTTATCTGATGAGGTTCTCTCTTACCGTCCTGCTGTCGAACGGATTGCCGCCAAGTATGGCATGAGTGAATATGTAGAATTGATTCTTGCCGTTATGATGCAGGAATCCGGCGGCAGAGGACTTGATGTGATGCAGGCGGCGGAAGGCTCATTTAACACCAAATACCCGCATAAACCAAATGGAATTACGGATCCGGAATACTCCATTGAATGCGGAATCCAAGAACTAAAGTATGCACTGGAGAAGGCAGGATGTACCGGTCCTACCGATTTAGACCGAATCAAACTCGCACTCCAAGGCTACAATTACGGATCCGGCTACATTGACTGGGCTATGGAACGGGACGGTGGATATACCAAAGAAAACGCTATCGCCTTTTCTGACATGATGTGTGCCAGACCAAGCTGGCCTTATGACCGTTATGGAGACAAAGAGTATGTGGAGCATGTCCTTCGCTATTATCAGATTACCAACAACGGTGGCAGCTATCCTGCAAACGGAATGCAAATCCCCCATTATCTTCAGACAGACTATGGAAACATTCCATACGGCGGGGGTTCCATCGCCAGTAGCGGATGCGGTCCGACAAGCTTTGCTATGATTGCCAGTTATCTTACAGATACTACCATAACTCCGGCAGATGCTGTTGCCTGGTGTGGAAATTCCTATTATATGCCGGGAGTCGGTACTTACTGGTCCTATTTTCAGGCAGCCGCCAACCATTTCGGTTGTGGCTCCGTCACACAAACCAGTGATGCCAATCAGGTTGTGCAAGCACTATCGGAAGGTCATCCAGTAATCAGCTCCCAAAGAGCCGGGCTGTTTACCAGCGGCGGACACTTCATTGTACTGCGGGGCGTAACTGCAGACAGTAAGGTTTTGGTCAACGATCCCAATGACAACAGTTCCAAAAACTACATCAATCGCGAATTCGATATGATGTCTGAAGTCCATGCGACATCCAATGCGTATTGGATCTTCGATAAAAAATAAAGGAGATACCCTATGAATAGAAAAAAAGTTATTTTATCCATCCTGATGATGGTTTTTTTAATTGCAGTCGGATTTGTTCTCCCTCATCTTTTTAAAGAGAAACGGGGAGAAAAGCCGGCTTCTTCTGCTCCAACTGAGGAAGAAACTACGGATACGGAACAATCCTCAAATAAGACAGCACTCACCTTTTTGGATTTTAGTGCCTTGCAAAACTTTTTCTCAAAAGGGCAGATAGAAACTTTACGTCAGGAGTTGCAAACGTATCTTACCGATACCGGGAACACTTCGATAACTTCCGTTCAGTTCTTAGAAGACAAAACCACTTACCCAAATGCTTCTGACATCGGCTTTTCTTTCCGGTTATCGGATGATTCCGTTCTTCCTGTTTATTACAGTTCTTCCATCGGACGCTTTTTCTATGGAGAAGAACGAACTCCCGGTACAGAAGAAATAAAAACCTATGAACAGCAAACGGATGAAAATCTCCCGGTCTTGACAACGGAGGAAATTGAACTGTTACCCGAAGGCGGATACGACGATACGAAAGAAACTGAACCGGAAAAACTACCATCTGATCACAAAACTACAACGGAAACTGAGGAGGTGCAGCAATGAATGATTCTGAAAAGCAAACCATTGTCTTCATTCCTCGAAACTTCATCGAAAAAGGAACCTTCATGGGAGGTATGTTTAAAATCCGCAATGCCATTGAAGGAGGCATCTTAGCTGTTTTGATTGCAGTTCCAGTGATTCAGCTCCCACTGTCTTTGACGGTACGCATTATCATTCTTTGTATGACAGCCCTTCCGGCAGCTATGATTTCTTTAATTGGAATCGGTGGAGAAAGTATCAGTGCTTTTTTAATGAACGCCCTGCGTTTTCTCAAAAACCGGCGCGTCATCTACCGCATAGATGTAAATCCAGATCCGAAAAATAAGCATCGTATCAAAAAACCGCGGAATAAAGAACCAAAGGCAAAGAAACACAAACATCCCAAGAAAAAATCAACAGCTTCCATGACAGCATCCGGACAGTCTGACAAATATGAGGATTGTGTTTCTGATGAGATTTCTTCTCACGATGTAGCACTTTCTAAAAAAAAAGAGCGTCGCCAGTTTGATACTTCCACAAAACGCGGAATCCGTAAGCAGGCTCGTGAAGATATTCGAATCTTGAAATATGAGAACCGTCAACTAAAGAAAGCACAGAAACAGGCAAAACGTGCAGTACGCACAGAATTAAAGCACCAGAAACAGGAAGAAAATCGCAGAATACGGGAAGAAAATCGTCAAAAAAAAGCAGAAATCAAAGCTACAAAACAGGCTGATAAAGAACGTAAGAAGGAGCATCCGGCTTCTGATATGAATGCTGCTCCTGCTTCGTCTAAACCAAAGAAGAAAAAACGCAGGGATATGACTCTGGAAGATTATCTGCCGATTGAGAAGATTGCCAATGGTGTCATCTACACAACAGATCACCGGTATGTCAAGATTCTGGAAATTGAGCCAATCAACTTTTTGCTTAGAAGTACCAGAGAGCAGCAAAGCATTATCTTTAGTTTTATTTCCTATCTGAAGATCAGCCCGGTTAAACTTCAGATCAAGATGATTTCCAAAAAAGCAGACATCAACAAGCATCTGAACCAGGCTCAGTTGGAACTGGAACGTGAAACAGATCCTAACTGCAGACAACTTCAGAAAGACTATATTCAGTTTGTACGTCGGTTAAGCTCCAGAGAAGCTGTATCCCGTCGGTTCTTCCTGATTTTTGAATATGAACCATTCAATGTAAATCGGAAAGTAGAAGAAACTGAAATTCTGGCAGCTCTTGAAACCGCAGCCCAGACCGCTAAAACCTTCCTATACCAATGCGGAAATGAAGTGGTATCCCACGATAATGAAGACGAATTTACTACGGATGTCCTTTACACCCTGTTAAACCGTACCAAATCCACAGAAGTTCCTCTTCCAAAGCGTATCAATCAGGTACTAACTCGTTATGAAGAAAGCGGCAGGGAAGCCGAAATGGATACCATACATATCAATGAATTTATTGCGCCGGAATCCGTAGATTTCAAGCACAGTAACTATGTATTGATTAACGGTGTCTATCATGCCTATCTTTTGGTTCCTAGTGACGGTTATAAGCCAAAAGTCGCACCTGGTTGGCTGTCACTGCTTATCAATGCTGGCGAAGGAATTGATGTGGATTTTTATCTCCACAAACAGCCAAAGGATAAGATACAGCAGCGTTTGGGACAACAAATTCGTATCAATCGTTCCAAAATCAAAGACGCTTCTGATACCAATGCCGACTTCGATGACCTGGATTCTGCCATCCGTTCCGGTTATTTTTTAAAGCAGGGACTCTCCAACAATGAAGACTTCTACTATATGAACCTGCTGATTACAATCACAGCTAACAATCTGGAAGAACTCCAGTGGCGGATTCAGGAAATGAAAAAACTGCTGATTTCCCAGGACATGGATCTTCGCTCCTGTTACTTTCTGCAAGAGCAGGGATTCCTTTCTTCCCTTCCGCTGGTCAGTCTGGATAAAAAACTTTACGAACTATCCAAACGAAATACACTGACTACCGGTGCGGCAAGCTGTTATCCATTTGTCAGTTATAGCATTTGTGATGACAACGGCATTCTTTTTGGTGTCAACAAACATAATAACTCCCTGGTCATCGCCGATATTTTTGACTCCAAACAGTATAAGAATTCCAACATTTCCATTCTTGGAACATCCGGAGCCGGAAAAACCTTCACCATGCAGACTATGGCTCTCCGGATGCGCAGGAAAGGCATCCAGGTATTTATCATTGCTCCATTGAAAGGACATGAATTTTATCGTGCTGCAAGAAATGTAGGCGGAACTTTTATTCAGATTTCTCCTGCCAGTAAAAACTGCATCAATGTCATGGAAATCCGAAAAGTAGATAACTCTGTAAATGAACTCTTAGATGGACCAACGCTGGATGCTTCTGCTTTAGCCGGAAAAATACAACGACTGCATGTTTTCTTTTCCCTGCTCATCCCTGATATGAGCCACGAAGAAAAACAACTTTTGGATGAAGCTCTCATCAAGACCTATGCAAGAAAAGGCATCACTCATAAAAATGAGTCCTTGATTGATCCGAAACATCCGGATCAGTACAAGGAAATGCCAATCCTAGGTGATGTATACAATGTCTTGATGGAAAGTGAAGACACCAAGCGTCTCGCTCACATCCTGAACCGACTGGTACATGGTTCTGCATCTTCCTTTAACCAGCAAACCAATGTGGATCTATCCAACAAATATACCGTTCTGGATATTTCTGAGCTGACCGGATCCAGCGACCTGCTGACTGTCGGAATGTTTGTTGCCCTTGATTTCGTATGGGACAAAGCCAAAGAAAACCGTACGGAAGAAAAAGCCATTTTTGTGGATGAAGTATGGCAACTAATCGGTGCTTCCAGTAACCGCCTTGCTGCAGAATTCGTGCTGGAAATCGCCAAAATCATCCGAGCCTACTCTGGTGCAGGCATCTTTGCCACTCAGGACTTAAACGACTTTTTTGCACTGGATGATGGAAAATACGGAAAAGGTATCATCAACAACTGTAAAACCAAGATTATCCTCAATATGGAAGACGAGGAGGCGCAGCGAGTGAAAAATATCCTGCACCTTTCTGAAACCGAGGTTATGAACATCACCCATTTCCAACGAGGAAACGGATTGATTTCTACAAATAACAATAATATTACGGTGGAGTTTAAAGCTTCCAATCTGGAAAAAGAACTCATCACCACAGACCGGCAGGAACTTCTGGAAATTCTCAAACGCCAGAATGAAAAAGCCGGGTAACAAACAGGCAGCTCCTATTGGCTGTCTGTTTTCATTTGAAAAGGAGGAGACTTATGTTACAAAAAACAAAATTACCATATACCCGCCTGGTTGCATTTCTACTTGCAGTTTTCGTTGCAATCGGCGCTCTGTTCTCGTCAGTCACACCTGTCCATGCAGCTGATGGGACTATCGATTTCCATGCCGGACCATCCATCGCCTATGGTGATTATTTTACGTCACGAATGACCTTTGATGGCAGCAATACTGCATACTGCGTAGAACCTCTAAAACGCACCCCGCCAAGTGGAAAATATTCCTATAATCTACTGGAAAAAACTTCCCCTCTTCGTAAAGCTCTTTACTACTTAAATGGCGGCTACGGATATGATACCGTAACAAAAGAAAAATATTTCCAGGGCTGGAGCGATGACAATGCTTATGTTATCGGACATCTGGCTGTTGCATATATCTATGCAGGAAATCGGGGAGACACTGGTGCTTTCCATGGTGCCCCGCAAAGCTTTATTGATAAAACTCTGGAAGTAGTACAGGGAATCAGTGAACTACCTGCCCCGCCGGAAAATTTTCGTGCTTTTCTTGTTCCGGGAAGTGGAAACCAAACCTTTGCAGGAAGCTGGTATCAGGTTCCGAACGGTTGGATAGAACTTCAGAAATCCTCTGCCAATCCCTCCATCTCTGATGGAAATGGAAATTATACTTTAGAAGGCGCAAAATATGGCATCTACAAAGGGGACAAGCTGATTCAGACTTTAACAACAGATAAAAATGGATATGCGAAATCAAAAGAACTTGAAGAAGGCAGTTACACAGTGAAAGAGATTTCCGCACCAGCCGGCTTCATCGTAGATGCTACCGCCCATGATGTAAACGTCAAGCCAGAAGAAACCAGTACTGTAAAATCAAGCGATATTCCACAGAACAACCCAATCTCTCTAATCCTTCAGAAACTGGATCTGGAGACAGGAGAAGGAAAACCGCAGGGAAATTCTTCTCTTGCAAATGCTGAGTTCACCATGAAATTTTATACCGAGCTTTCTGACACAGATCCTGCCGCAAGCGGAAAGAAACCAGTGCGTACCTGGGTAATGAAAACGAATGCCTCTGGTGAAATGCACTTTACCAAGGATCATTTTGTATCCGGAGATGAATTTTATTATGCATCCGATAAAAAGACCGTTTGTCTTCCAATCGGAACTGTAACCATTCAGGAAACCAAAGCTCCAAAGAACTATTTTCTAAATGAAACAGTCTTTGTACAGAAGATTACCGGATCCGGAAGTCAGGAAAGTGTATCCATATACAATGCTTCCAATGTAGAAGAACAGGTTTATCGTGGCGGCGTGAAGGTACAGAAACGGGATCTGGAAACACAAGATACTGTGTCCCAGGGAAATGCGACTCTTGCCGGCGCTGCCTTTTCCATTACCACATTAAACGAGCAGCCGGTATGGGTAAATGGAAAACTGTATCAGAAAGATGAAATGTGCCTTACCATTATTACCAATGAAAATGGTCTTGCTTCTACGGAAGCAAAAGCGCTTCCTGTCGGTCATTACCGTATTGAGGAAACCCAAGCACCTACTGGTTACTTGAAAGATGGTGCAAAAACATTAGAGTTTGAGATTACCAAAGATGGAGAAATGGTGGATCTGACCAGCAAAGATACTTCCATCGCAAACCAGGTGATCCGAGGTGGGGTAAAAGTTCAAAAACGGGATATTGAAACCGGTGAAACAAAACCGCAAGGTAACGCCACTTTAGAAGGTGCTACTTTTACTATTACCAATTTAAGCACTCATCCGGTTCTCGTAAATGAAAAACTCTATGAAAGCGGACAGGTCGTACTGACTCTGAAAACAGATAAGAGTGGCGTCGCTGTTACTGCTAAAGATGCTCTCCCTTACGGTCATTACCGCATAGACGAAACAAAAGCTCCGGATGGTTATTTAAACGAAGGGAAACTCTCGCAAGAATTTGACATTCAGGAAAATGGTAAAATCGTAGACCTGACTTCCAAAGAACATGCAATCCTCAATCAGATCATCCGCGGGGATTTAGAATTTGTCAAAGTCTCTGATGGTGATTTGAATCGTTTAGCTAACGTGCCATTTTCCATCACCTCCAAAACAACTGGAGAAAGCCATACGATTGTAACCGATAAAAATGGATATGCCAGTACATCTGCAGAATGGAATAAGCATACGACAAACACCAACCGTGGAGAAACTTCGGAAGATGGCATCTGGTTTGGCACTTCTAAACCGGATGATTCCAAAGGTGCTTTAATTTACGATACTTATATTTTGGAAGAACAGCGTTGTGAATCCAACGAGGGAATGAATCTCTTGAAGATTGAGGTGGAAGTATATCGTAACCATGTAGTGATCGACATGGGTACTTTAACAGATGACCGAATCACCATCGGCACAACTGCGCTCGATAAAGATACGGAATCTCATCTAAGCAAGCCTGCAGAGAAAATCACGATCATTGATACTGTAGAGTATGAAGGTCTCAAGAAAGGACAATCCTATAAGCTTCTTGGCACCTTGATGGATAAAGAAACAGGAAAACCGATTGAAGTGGACGGAAAGCCGGTAACTGCCGAAACTACTTTCAAGCCAAAGAAAACATCTGGATCGACTGAAGTAAAGTTTACTTTTGATGCTACTTCGCTTCGAGGGAAAACAATCGTTGTCTTCGAGGAACTGTATCAGGATGATCTGAAACTGGCAGTCCATACAGATATTGAAGATGAAGATCAGACCATTTACTTCCCGGAAATCAAGACGACGGCGAAGGATGCCCATACAGACAGCAATCTTTCTCTTGCCGGAGAGGAAGTAACACTTGTGGATACCGTAACCTATAAAAATCTTCTTCCAGGAAAAGAATATGTAATGACCGGAACCCTAATGGATAAGGAAACCGGAGAAGCTGTGGTAATCGACGATAAAAAGGTAACTGCAGAAACTACCTTCACTCCGGAAACCACAGAAGGTACAGTGGACGTACAATTTACGTTTGATGGCAGCACATTGGCTGGAAAAACTGTCGTTGTCTTTGAATCTATTTCCTATGAAGGAAAAGAATTTGCCGTCCACGCCGACTTGAAGGATGAAGGACAGACAATTTACTTCCCAGAAATCAAAACGACAGCGAAAGATAACGTTTCCGGCAATCACTATGCAAAACCAGAAAAAGAAATCACTTTGATTGACACTGTATCCTATCAAAATCTAATTCCAGGAAAAGAATATACACTTACCGGAACTTTGATGGATAAAGAAACGGAAAAACCTCTGGAAGTAGATGGAAAACCAATTACCGCCCAGACAACCTTCACTCCTGAAAAAGCAGATGGAAATGTGGAACTTTCCTTTACGTTTGATGCCAGTGCGTTGAGAGGCAAAACCATTGTTGTTTTTGAATCCGTTTCTTACAAAGAAAAAGAAATTGCCGTTCACGCTGACATTGACGACCATGAACAGAGCATTTACTTCCCGGAAATCAAAACAACAGCCAAAGATGGAGCAGATGATGATAAAGAGGTTCTGTCATCCAAAGAAGCTACCGTCATAGATACCGTAACCTATAAAAACTTGATTCCAAAAGCAAAATATAAACTTGTTGGAATCCTCATGGATAAAGAAACGGGGAAAGCAATTCTCGTAAACGAAAAAACAGTAACTGCAGAAACTGAGTTTTCTCCGAAAGAATCTGACGGCTCTGTGGATGTAACATTTACCTTTGATGCCAGTGAATTAAATGGACACGATGTGGTTGTCTTTGAGAAACTCTTCCTCTTAGATGGTGATGTCGAAACTGAAATTACCTCCCACGAGGACATCAAAGACGAAGGACAGACAGTCAAACTGACAGAAACACCTAAAGAACCTCCAAAAACAACTCCACCGGTAAAAACGGGCGATGACACTACAATCTTGCCATTTATCATCCTTGCAGGCACAGCACTTCTCGCCTCTGTTGGATTTGGAGTTTTGTATTTTAAGAAACGGAAAAAATAATTTTCAACTGATAACCATGATTTTTTACAGGCAGTCTTTCACAGGCTGCCTGTTTTTAAGGTGATGAATATGAAACAATCCCATATCAATGCCGATGCCAAACATCTGCGGCACTTTTTAGATCTGTGTAACGGCAACTGGCATAACTGCATCTATGTACGCTGTGTCTTCTGTAATACCCGTGGTTTTTGTAATGGCTCTCATTTTCTGTATCATCTGGATTCCTCTGGTATTCCTTGTGTCCTGACTTTAGCAGACGCAGAAATGATCTTTTCCCGGATACCAGAACCAACAGAATGTGCCAATGCCATGACACTGGAAGAGTTTCTTGCTCTCTACGGACCTTACCTGAAATCCCTAAAGCTGGCGGAAAAACCTTGCCCTTGTATCTCCCTTCTCAGGTATCAGGAAAATACACATTATGACTGGTAACAGGAAAAGTTGCAGTTTTCGCAGCTCTTGCGTACAGAATAAAAAAGGAGGTGTACGTAGAATGAACTTGATTCTGATCTTACAGGGTATGGATATGATATTTACCCGCTTGATTTTTCTGCCCGCACTTATCATCCTGTATTTCAAATTTCGTCCACGCAGACCTTGGACCATCCGCACCCGACGCCTTTATTATTTATGTTTAATTCTGGTCGGCTTATATCTATTGCGGTTATTTTGTGCAGAATTTATTTTTACTCCGGTAAATTATCCCCGCTTTACTGACAGTGGACTATTCCCACTAATCAAAGCATTGTTCTATCCGAAATACTAACAACGTCCTCTGGCATTTGGTTCGTATTCGGGATCCGTTTCACTGCCCAACACATGGGAATTCGTCACCCGCTTTCTTACAATATACGTATAGAAAACGTAAGAAACTTTCATTTTAGATGTTTTCTACGTTTTAAAAACGTAAGCGAGGTGAATCTTTATGAAACAGAAACCAATTCGCTGCCCATATTGTGGCAGTACAGCAATTTTAAAAGATGCTTCCTATGTGTATGGAAGCAAATCCAAAGGCGGAAAAGTTTATGTATGCAGTCGCTATCCGGAATGTAATTCTTATGTAGGGGTTCATCCGGGAACAAATATCGCTAAAGGAACACTTGCCGACAAGCAGCTTCGTTTCAAGCGTATCCAGGCACATCAGACTTTTGACCAGATCTGGAAGAATCACATTCTCTCCAAATCAGATGCATACCGTTGGATTGCCGACAAGTTTTGTTTAACTGCTAAAGAAGCCCATATTGGAGAATTTGATCTGTATATGTGTGAACAACTCATCTGTGAATCCATGAAAATTCTCCGCAATAATCACATCCCACTTCGGGCTGCCAGTTGAAAGGCGGTGGGGTTATGATTATACCAATGACAGACATAGAACGAAAACTTACAGAAGATCATCTTCCAATAGTTGCCAAAGTCATTCAAACTTTAACTTGCAGCTGCAGGTATGTCTCCTATGATGAACGCCAGGATCTTCTCCAAATCGGCAACCTTGCTCTATGTAAAGCAGCAATGAATTACGACGGAAGCCGCCCTTTTGAAACCTATGCAAAAGTTGTTATTCGAAATGCCATCTACGATTACTGGAGAAGTCTGCAAAAGGAACGAACATATACCTGTTCCATGGATGCTATCGCAGATAATGAAACAGATACCTCTTATCAGCAGCTCCTTGCAGATACCTCTTCCTTGCAGAATTTGGAACAGGAACATAATCTCCGATCCATCTATGAATACCTACAGACCTTGCAGAATGTAAACTGCACCACCATAAAAAAGGGAATACAGGCATTATTGCTTCAGCAAAACGGCTATACCAGTCAGGAAATTTCCAAACATTATGGAGTTCCGGCAAGTCATGTCAGAGCATGGAAGAGTAAAGCCCGCAAATACCTGCAACAAGATGCCACCTTGTATGCCCTGCTATCCTGAAGGGAGAAGATGCCATGTTGACACTATATACTGCAGTCGGAATCTTACGATTTGAAGATTGCCTTAAAAACCATAAAACGCCCATAGTTATAAATAATCACCGAGAATATGGATTAAGTGAAGAAGAATTTATCCTGTGGAGCTGTCTGGCATTTCACATACGCCAGATTCACGAATTGCATACTGCATTTTCAGAACGTTTAAAACTCCACAACCGTTCTGAAAACATTCCTATGGAACCTTATCTGAACCGATTGATTGTTCGGGGATTGATAGTGAAAGGAGATGGTCTTACACGCATAGATGCCTTGTACCGGCTTTTAGGTGAATTATATCTCTGTCCACTGAAAGACAATTTTGCCACTCAACTGTTTTCCTGCATTTATCTCTATCTCAAACGGAAAATAGAGAAAACCGACATGGCATATTTCTTTAGAAAGGTCCCCCTCTCGCCCATGGAAAAGGTTGTCCTGCAAATTGCAAAACGGGTGCAAATATCTACTGCAGAGCTGGCTGCCTGTGTAGAACATGGTGTGTTTCCCAAAGATAACCGTCAGCTCCTGTCCCAACTTTACGACAGCACTGACGCCACCTTTCATACCGTTGCCGAAAATCTGCAGCTAAATCATACCCAATATCCAATACTTGAGGCTGTCACTAATTTATATCTGAACAAACAAATTGCATTTGAAAAACTATAGAAAGGAGCCGCCATGCCAAAACCATTACTTTCCAAGCTGATTGTCCAAGGGGCAATCGGCTTTTTCTGTGTCCTTTTCGGATGTGTCTATGGACTACATACCAAAGATCATATTTTCCTCATTATGAGTCTTCTGATTGGTATAGGCAGCATCATACGTGTCCTTGCACTTTTGCATACTGCTAAAAAGCAAGCGTATACAGAACTTATCGGAACCTGTATCAAAAGAGAAGTCAGTCCCCTCACTAAGCATCAACAGATTTTATTTCAGACTGCTGATCAAACAGAATACCGCTTTACACTGGATAAGCACTCCAAACTTTTAACCGGGCATCATTACCGACTTTATTTTCGTCGTCAAGCCGGATTGCAAATGGAGAACAATCCCCGCCCAGAGCTATTGGGGTATGAGGAGCTTTCTTCTCTAGACAAAACCAATCCGGAATCTTAATCATAATATTTGGAGTCACCTGGACATATTCTAGTCAGATGGCTCCAAACATTCTATTGTTTACTCTCTTATCTCCTACCCCTTTTTATTTTATCTATATCTTGTATTTGTATCATTGACTATATCTATATCTTGTGTTAGTATAATATTGTATTTGAGTTTTTGTGTGTTCCCATTTTCGGGAGTCTGGACCATTCATCCAGAACACATGCAGTTTAAGTTGGAAAATCGTGTCATTATACTGCCGTTTTATACGGTGCTATAATGGCACTTTTTTAATTTTAATCTATTTTATTATTTTAACGCCCATAGAGGCAGAAAGGAGATTTTTATGTCATCAATCATCTTAGTAACAGGAAGGGTAACTGCCGATCCGGTTATGCAGCAAGGGAGAACCACAGGTACAGAATATATAAACCTTGGACTTGCAACCAACCAGAGAGGCGCCGACGGAAACGATGAAGCCGTTTTCTATCAGTGCTACTGCAACAAGTTTCTTGCTGACCGTCTTGGGAAAGCAGGTGTCAAAAAAGGAACCTGCTTACTGGTATACGGCGAATTGGAACTACGCCCATTTCTTTATCAAAAAGGGGAACGTGCCGGTCAGCCGGGTTTAGACGCTCATATTACGGTAAAAGACTGGCAGTTCCTACCAGCGAACCGCACTGATGGAAATGCAATGGCAGGCACTGCAAATCCTATCGCCGGAACTACTCCACCACCTGCAGCACCGGGTACTGGTCCTGCATATCCTGGTGGACCTGCCATGGGAATGAACGGGGCAATGCCCGCAAGCCCAACCATGCAGAATGCAATGGGACAGCAGATGCCACAAACACAGGCTGGTTATTCGATGCCACAGGGAAATCCTGCAAATGCAGCACCAGTCGCAGGCAATTATTCTGGAGATGGATTTACCAATATTCCGGAAAGCATGCCACCACAGCAGCTTCCATTCCCGTAAAAACAAATCAATGAACTGTAAATCAAGAGGAATTGCATCTGGTCAGTAATACTGACCTTCTGCAGTTCCTTTTTTTCTGAAAGGAGAAAACGCACATGAAATCAAAAAGAAAAACACCTAAAACTTTATGTATGATTGTTTCTATCCTATTTGTAACACTGCTTTTTATTCCAAACAGTAAAAATCATTTCCTACTTGCAGGTATCGGAATTTCTGGTCTTTTCCTGGTTATTGGTTCCCTGATTCTTCCGGCTTTTCCAAGACTTTCACGCAAACTGTCTTATCGCCGGACAAAAGGACACCAAAAACCCTGGACGTGGCTGAAAAATACGGAACCGGTCACTGATGCAGAAAAGCTTCTCTGGAGACAAATTAGTTATCAAATTACAGATAAGCTTCAAGCTGCCTTTCCGGATGCCACTTGGGAGTTTCAAAAACACCCCTCTATGGAGCAGCTACTAAGTGGCTGTACCATACGGCTTCGTACCTTTCATACAGAAGACTATAATTTTGCAGAAGTTCGCATGAACCCGTATGGATACCTGGAACTTCAGATGCTCACCATTTCCAGTTTAAAGAAATCGAGCATCTCTTCTGAAGAAAATGCACCGGAGGCTGATCCGGAGTCTTGGTATACTCTCATAGGAAAAGTCAAACTGGAAAATCTCATTGGGCAGTTGCACGCCAAAGGACATAAGAAACTTTATATCAATGAATCCGGACAGATTTATATTCAGAACGGGGACACACCGGAAATTAAAGACCACTTTGACTATTTTCCACCCCGCAATTACTGGGATGTATTGATTACACTTTTCCAGAAAGAAGATCTGACCGCAAAAGAAACAGATCAGGCACTTGAGTTGTCCTGGATCAAAGAATAAGGAGGGATCAAAAGATGTCAAATACAAAATTAGTACCAACATGGACTTTTCAGCGCTCACTGCCAGAACCATTTGATGTATATTCAGGCAGTAGTGCTGTATTTAAAAATATTTCTTCCAGATATTGCACCCAGCCACAAAAAAAGGCAACACTCCACGCCGCAACTTTGCAGGCAGTGTTCACCTATATGGATCTGGAAAATCCTCCTGCCGGAAAAACTCCGGAGGAATTAGGAGCTATCGGAAGTCAGTCCAATAATTTTACGATTGCAGAATATCCAAGTCGAACCGGGCAACTCCATGTGGTGATTTATAACCGCATCACTGGAAAGTTTATTGCTGGTAAATTTGAACAGCCTCTGGATCTGGAAACCCAGTCCGAAGCTTACCAATTTACGGAAACAGGGAACTCAGGTTCTGCTCTGTACTTTGCTCTCATGCCAACATTCCTTGGTGACGAAGAGTTCAGTGAAAAATATCAGGAATTGAAAGAACAACGGGAACGCGGGTATCCGGATATGGATGAAGCAGCTCAGACAGCCGCTATTCTCTGCGATAATGTTTATCGCCGGATCCGCTATGGTGATGCACTTCCTTCCGGAAATATCAAAAATGATATTCCGGCAAAAGGATTGATTCAAAGACTTACTCCTCTAAACATCCAAAAGGGTGTATTTGCACCTACTGATGTGATACAGGGAACCTTTCAGGTCTTAAAAAGCGGAGTCAGTTACAAACGCAGCCACACCGCCATTTTACAAAGTGATTTTGTCAGCAAATACATTCTGTCCGAGTCCCGGACACTCACTCCCCAAGAAGAATTAACAGTTCCAATCCTTGAAGACTGGTACATCATACCAAAGGAAATCCAAAGGATCTGCGAACATGCCAAATTAACAACCAGTACCAATCAGCCAATGCGTAATTTTCTCCTCCGGGGACCTGCTGGAACCGGGAAAACTGAAGGTGCCAAGGCAATCGCAGCCGGTATGCATCTGCCATACCGCTGTATTACCTGCTCTGCAAACACAGAGATTTTTGATCTGCTTGGTCAGATTCTCCCAGATGTAGATGGGAAAATGGCGTCCATTCAAACAGAACTCCCTTCATTCCAGGACATTATGCTGGATCCGGCTACTGCCTACGAAAAGTTGACCGGAACCTACGATGAAACAGTAACGGAAGATATAGTCTATCAGACATTAGTGGATCACATTTTTGAAGAAATGCACCAGAAATATGCAGAAACATCCAAAAGCCAACGCTTCCGCTATGTGGATACCCCTTTGGTAGAAGCAATCCGTAACGGGTATCTGGTAGAAATCCAAGAGCCTACGGTCATTGCAAACCCTGGTGTTCTGGTTGGTTTAAATTCTCTTTTGGATCGCTGCAACAGCGTATTTCTGCCAAACGGAGAAGTTATCAAACGCCATTCAGATACAGTCATCGTAATTACAACCAACAATGACTATGCAGGATGTCGTCCAATGAATCAATCCGTCATTTCCAGAATGAACTTAGTCATTGATATGGATGAACCAGATGAAGACACCATGATTGAACGCGTGCTTGCCATTACCGGCTGCTCAGATAAAAAATCTGTTCGCACCATGGCACAGATTGTACGCTCCATTGCTCAATATTGTCAGGACAATCTGATTACTGATGGATGCTGTGGAATCCGAGAACTAATCGCATGGGTACAATCTTTTATGGTATGCGGTGACTTAATGGAAGCCGCACATTATACGATTCTTTCTTCCGTAACGGCAGATACCGAAAGCCGTCTGGAGATTGAAGGCAGTTGTCTGGAAACCGTAATTGCGGCATAGGTGGTGTTATGATGAAACGAATTTATCCAGAAGAGGAGCTTCGCCTTACATTGGCACAAAATCTGGTCTTTCTTCGGAAATCCCGGAAAAACAGATTGTCACAAAAAGCACTGGCAAGGTACCTACAGCTTCCAACCAAAACTGTTATGAATTATGAAAATGGCAAAGCTACTCCCATGGCATACGCAGTCCTTCGCCTAGCGGACTATTACGGCTGCACCGTAGAGGAGCTTTTGACCACAAATATGCGAAAGAAGGAAAGGTGAATACATTGAACAGTAATCAAAAAACTTTAAAACGAATGATTCAGGATACCAAACTGCAGATTTCAGATGAGGAACTATTTCTCTCTGCAGCATTCCAAAAACACCAGACTTCCCTGGCGAAAGCGGCTACTGGCCGTTCTCGCTATGGGTTACAGGTTATTACAAACTGGGATACATCAGAAGATGCCGGAGTTGCTTATACCGATAACTATAAAATCCATTGCAATGCCGGGAACCACATTACCCAAAGTTTCCCCTCCCGCTTTTTGCGGGCATTGAGTATCAGTGGATTTACCGGTCATGAGACCGCACATCTTCGATATTCTGATTTTACTTCCCTTAACCTCTATCTTACAAAATTGGAACAGGGGATTTTTTATCCGGAGCCACCGGAAATAAACTATCCGGAATATCAGAGAAACCTGGATGTTATTACCGAAGCTATGGAAGAAAAAGATAGAGCTGTATGCTTAACACTCTCACGCTGTGCTGCACAAATTAACAACATCCTAGAAGACATCTATATAGAAGCTCGTATGTGTGAAGACTGTCCCGGCACGTTCAAGCAGGGAATCCAGATGAATCATTTCCGCATGACTGAACTGATTCCGGACATCCACGATCAGATTGCTCAAGGATACCAATCCTTTTCTATTATGAGTAATCTTCTGTTATCCTACTGCCGGACTGGCAACATCAACAACCGTACCGACTACTCCGGCGAATATATGGATACACTGATGGACTGCACCGAATACATTGATGAAGCCTTAAATGCACCAGAAGGGAAAGCCCGTATGGCAGCCAGTAACCATTTGGCAGTCATCTGCTGGAAATACATTGAACCTTTGGTGGATAAAATGCGGGAAGAATTGGAAAAGCAAGATGAAGAAGGCGCTGCGAATGACTTAGAAAAGATACTTGGAAATGAATTAACCGGTGCAAGCCCACTCCCTATCGGAAAAAACGGAGGCATCCCCAAAAATCTTGGCGGACCTTCCAGCGGCTCTGCTCCAGGTGTGGATCTTTCCCCAAAGGGCAGACAAGAGTTAATGGAAGCTGCTAAGAAGGTGTTTCAGGAAGAAGGTGGGAGGATTGAACTTGCCAAAACAACAAGTATTATGGATGGCAATAATCCGGGGATTACCTTTGAAAATCAGTATTCTGGTTCCGGCTACGAACATGCCGCATCTGATCTTGCCCGCATCTTAACAGATGTGGCAACAGGGATTGCGGAAGAAAAGTATGAACAGGAGCTAACAGAAGAACTCCAGAAAACTGCAGATGAAATCAACTATGGAAATGCACATGCCGGTATCCACGTTACGGTCCACCGGATGAATACCGTTTCCGATTTCCTGATTCGGGAATACAGTCAGATTGCCACACCGCTTTTACGGGCATCCAAACGTCTGCAAAATTCCATTTTGCCACTGCTGAAGGATGAAGCAGAAGGTGGAAAACAGAAGAATCTGATGTTTGGAAAACGTCTGGATATGCGCGTCCTGCACCGGGAAGACGGAACCATCTTTACCCGTACACGCCTGCCAAATGATGAACAGCGACTGGCAGTTGGATTACTGGTGGATGAAAGCGGTTCTATGGACTGGGGTGACCGGATTACACATGCAAGAAAAACAGCAATCGTTTTATATGATTTCTGCATCAGCCTGGGAATTCCAATTACAATTTATGGACATTCCACCGGTTATGATGATGTGGATCTTTATTCCTACGCCGAATTTGATTCTCTGGATGCATCTGACCGTTATCGTCTGATGGATATGTCAGCCAGAGGAGGTAACCGGGATGGCGCTGCTCTTCGCTTTGTGGCAGAGCATTTAGCAAAACGTCCGGAAACAAGAAAGCTGTTGATCATCATTTCTGACGGTCAACCGGCTGCAGGCGGATACTCCGGTACAGCAGCGGAAGCAGATCTTCGCGGAATCAAGAAAGAATTTCAAAAGCGTGGGGTAATCACATTTGCGGCAGCCATTGGAGATGATAAGGAAAACATCCGCCGAATTTACAAGGATGGTTTTTTAGATATAACCAGATTAGAGGATCTGCCAAAGAACATGACACAGCTTGTAAAACAATATCTTAAATAGAAAGAAGGGACAACTAAAATGAATGAAACATATCAGAACCGTATCACAGACCAAATCTGCAAGATCCAAACGGATAAAAAACTGATTGCGTTTTATGACAAACTGCTTACTACTTCCTATAACTCCTTTGCCCAGCTACACGCTAAAGGAGAATATGTGGAAAATGGACACAAGGCACACTCTCTCATTGGGATTTCCATTCAGGATTACTCCAGTGGTACAGGAGATCGGAATATCATTACCAGATTTCATCTCGCACCAGAGCAAATCCAATTTCTCTTAACCAGAATTACAGCCGGGTTCCCGGAATTTGAATGGAGCCAAAGCAAAATCTTTGGAAATCCAGATGCGAACGGATACTCTACTGCACAACAGTTCTTTATATCCCGCCATGTGTATAACAGCAAACAGGAAGTTCAGAACAGTCCCTGGAGAATCCAGATCGTCAACGGGAAAGGAATTAAAAAACAGAATCGAAATGGTGGTTCCTATATGCAGGCAAAAAGCTTTGTTTCAGAAAAAACTGCTTTCATACAGTTGACAGATATGGATCTTTATACCCTCTTAAAACGAGTGGATTCCTACATCACCAACTGGGAGGCAGCCTATGCACCGACCTTAATCATAAACGGTAAGCAGATGCTGAACCAACAAAGACAGGCACAACAGCCAGCCGCAGCACCATATAACCAAGGAGAATACGCAGAACCAAATTTTTACGTTGCGTAATAGAACATTAGAAAGGGCAGTCTTCAATGGCTGCTCTTTTTGTAAAAGAAAGGAGAACTTTATGGAATATGCAACCTTACTGAACATAGATCGACAGGGGCGTATCATCATTCCCATTCAGGTCCGGAAAGCCCTGAAACTTGAGGAAGGCGATTTACTCGCTCTGGAAGCAAATGAAAAGAATATCCTGCTCCGTAAACAGACCGCATACATTCCTCTGGATGCAGGTCTAAAGGAGTTTTTAGACATTCTTCATGCCAATGTTCCCAGTCGCATTCTGCTTTGCAATGAAACAAAGGTACTTGCAGTAAAAAATTATCATGCCGCACTGAACATGCCGGTAACGGAAACCATACGTCAATTTGTCCAGAAGGAAACCATGCAGTTATTTTCTCTGCAGGATGGCGTTTATCCGATTCCTTCCGGCAGGTATCCGGTATCTGCCTTTTTCCCAATCCCAGGTGAAACCAGATATGGATCGGCACTTGGATTACTGCTTTGTCCAATCAATGACCGTAATTTCAGCGAAATGGAACTGGGATGTGCAAAGATGACTGCAGCCGCCATCACACGCTATATCAATCAGTGAAAGGAGTGTAAACACCATGATGAATCAGAAAATAAATACTAATTGCAAAAAAGAAACATTACTCACCGGACAAATCTGTTTCCCGCTTCGTATTGGGGAACATGCCGTTATTATTGGAACCGGATCACGTTCTATGATAACATCCAGAGTTATTACTATTCAGGAAGTATCTGCAGATGGTGTGGTATTTGAAACACAAAACACCATTTACCATTTAAGCTATACCTCTGAACCTGTTTCGGAAGTGATGTGTGCTTGAGTCATGTATATGAATTGGGGAGCAGCCTATGTAAGCTGCTCTCTACATTAAAGAAAAATCGGGAACAGGTGCCTCTTCATATTCTAAAGACACAATACAAAGTGCCTTACGAGGCTCTGATCAGACAGATCAACGAGACCGCCACCGCATTTGTTAAAGAAGTGGTTTTTTCAAAACTTCTAATGAACCCGGATGAAGAGAAAGAAGAACAATATTCCGTTATACAGGAAATCATCAACACTTCCGGAATGCTAAAGGAAATGAACCATTCATTGTCCCAAACGTATGATGTGGAACTCCTGCATAGGCAGGCTCTAAAGCTCCGGGAATGCATTGAAGATGCACTCTATCCTTATATTGCACGCAAAGATTGCTTGGTAGTGGATATGGAACATATCGAAGATACTCCGATCATCTATAACACCATTACCCGAAAAGTTTATGAAAATGACCAATGGGTTGACCGCAAACTGGATCTGCAAGGAAAATTCCTTTTGTTTATAAAACCAGATAACGGCAGTCCTCAACAATCAGAAAAGGAGATGTTACAAAATGAATCTAAACCAATACCTTCCCTACATATTCCTTCAGAATATGATACAAAAACGCAAGGATCGCATTTATGAATCTCAACACCGGTCTTATTGGGAAGCAGACTTTATCAATCGCTGTTCAGACCGACTACATAGCGATATTGGACGCTGCAATCTGCCTTATGAAACACTGTCGGAAGACAGGGAACTCTTAAATACTGCATATACCATTTATCAGAAAATACAAGATTGTAATGTTGCTTATAATGATACATTGGACTGCGTAATTGACCGGGTAGAAGAAATGATAGAGGAGGTGCAGTGATGGCAAATATCTGCTGTGATGATGTTTACTTTTACTCTACGGACAATCCAAACGGCTTGAATGCCTTATGGGACGATTTAAACAAAGCTATTTCTTTCAACACTCCTTTGTCTAACGGCTGGCTGGGAGACTGGTTTGCTTTTAAAGAAATTCCCACTGAGAATATATACTTACGGGGAAATATTATAGACATGGACAAAAATGAACATAGCGTTTTCATTGCACTGTCAACTGCATGGACACCTCTTTATGATGCATATCAAATAATTGCAGAAACATACCAGATTCATTTTGTACTGAAAAGTATCGAACCTGGTTGTGGAATCTATTATAATACCGATCTTACGGGTGATTTTTTCCCAGATGAATATTGTGTGACCTATTGCAATGAATCTTATATTACGCCTTCCGGAGAATCACTTGGACAACGTGTGGAAATAGAAGAATGTTTCTCATCAGAGGCATCCCTTCTTCAGCGTTTTCACGACCTTGGATATCCGGCTGACTCTTACCAGCAGCTAAAACTGCTGACGGAAGACCATGAAATCTGGATACACCAATTTGAAAATCCATATACCTAAAGAAATACTTCGAGCCGCCCAGTATGCGGCTCTTTTTGTATTATTGCATTTGACATACACTATATATAGTGTTAAACTAAATATGTAATTACTATTTGTGCTATCCGGAAGGATTTATCACACGCAGTTTAAGTTTGTAAGTAAGTCAGAAGTATCCCTATGCCCAGGGCAAGGTCTTCTGGCTTTTTTTATTTTGCAAAACTGCACACACATTGAGAATGAACATTGGTGTCATTCTCTTTTTTTATGCCTAAATGCAAAGAAGGAGGGAAGAAAAACACCGGATACAAATAAGAATTGCAATATTACACATGCGAAAGGAGATTTTATGAACCCAACGGAAGAAATCAAAAAATTAGTGTCTTATCTCAATGAGCAGCGACACGCCTATTACAACGAGAACAGCCCTAACATCAGTGATGCTGAGTACGATCAGCAATTTGACCGTTTGAAGTATTTGGAAGAAAAGACAGGATTTATCTTGTATAACTCTCCAACCCAAACTGTCGGTTATGAACCGGTAAGCGAACTTCCCAAAGTCGTACATCCGATTCCACTCTTATCACTGGATAAAACCAAGCTGGTACAGGATCTTTTGGCATTTATTAAAGATCAAAGCATATTACTGATGTTAAAACTGGACGGATTAACTACCAAACTAACTTATGAGAATGGACAGCTGATCGAGGCAGCGACTCGCGGCAATGGAGAACTGGGGGAAGTAATCACTCATAACATTCCCGCATACGTCAATGTACCTATGACCATTCCTTATAAAAACAGACTGGTTTTAACTGGTGAATCTTTCATTCCAACGGATGTCTTTGAACGGCTGAAAGATACACTTCGTGATGGCAAGGGCGAACCGTACAAAAATGCACGTAATCTTGCTTCCGGTTCTTCCAGAAGTTACGATCCGGCAAACTGTGCAGGTCGCGGTGTACATTATATGGCTTTTAATGTTTTGGAAGGCATGGATGATCTTGAATTTCCTGATAGCCGCCATGCAAAAATACAGCACTTGCAGGAACTTGGCTTTGATATTTGCCCATATTTATTTTTCACAGCTCCTGTTATGGATGAAGAGTCTATGACATCAGCGATTGAACAACTGAAAAATTATGCAAAAGAAAAGAACCTGCCGATTGATGGGATCGTCATTATCTATGATAGTCTCAGTTACTCTAAAGCCTGCGGACGCACCGGTCATCATTACAAAGATGGACTCGCCTTTAAATTTGAAGATGAACAGTATGAAACCATTTTACGCGAAATTCAATGGACCACAACACGTTTTGGTGAGCTTGCTCCTGTTGCTATCTTTGATACTATCGAAATGGATGGATGTGATGTTTCCAGAGCCTCCCTCCATAATCTGACCTTTATCAAGGAATTGGAATTAGCCATCGGATGCAGGATCGCAGTCTCAAAAAGAAATATGATCATTCCTCACGTAGAGGAGAACCTGGATCGCGGTAGGTATGTCGATACAGTACCACCTGTATGTCCATGCTGTGGTTCACAAACTCGTATTCATAAAAGAAAAGGCAACGATAACCGGATCATAGAAACTGTCCATTGCGACAATCCGGCTTGCAGTAGCCAGATTCTCAAGAAGTTCGTACATTTTGTTGGCAAGAAGGCAATGGATATTGAGGGATTATCTGAAGCAACATTGGAAAAATTCCTTACGTTAGGGTATCTTTCATCCTTCACTGACATCTATCATTTGGATCGGTACACTGAACAAATTAAAGCACTGGAAGGATTTGGCGAGAAATCTTATGCCCGGCTTGATGCAGCAATCAACGCAAGCCGTAATACCAGTTTTGTCCGCTATCTTGTTGCTATGGATATTCCAATGATCGGACGCACTAAAAGCCGGATCTTGGATCAGGTTTTTGGTGGAAATCTTGAAATGTTCCGAGATGCCGCTGTTGGCAATTACGACTTTACAAGCTTAGAGGACTTCGGTGAAACACTGGATCATAATATCCATGATTGGTTTTCTGATGAAGACAATCTAAAACTTTGGGATGAATTACAAACAGAATTTACATTTGAGAAAAGAAAGGAAAAAACAATTATGATGAAAGAAAACGTATTTACAGGATGTACAATCGTAGCAACTGGAAAACTTGAAAATTTCTCCAGAAATGAAATTAACGATAAGATTTTAGAATTGGGAGCCAAGCCTGGCAGCTCTGTAACAAAGAATACAGACTATGTGATCTTCGGTGAGAAAGCCGGCAGTAAATTAGCAAAGGCTCAGCAGTTGGGTATTAAAACTTTGTCCGAAAGTGAATTTCTGGCTATGATTGCTTAAGTTGGAGGATTTGTATGAGTACCTATATCGGTGCATTTCACACGTATGGGCTTTTGCTGACAGAAACGCTAGCCGCACTCTTACTTGAAAATGCAAAAAAGAATTGGAATTTTACTAAACCTGATTCCTATGAGGAAATCAAAGATTATGAGGAACCCTTGGAATTTATCGAGTATTTGGAAAATGAGAATGTTGCGACTCGTTTCAGTAACGTAGAGTGTTACGAAATCACTCGACTCTACGACAACGAATATAGTAGTCTGGACAATGTTGCTGAGGAGCAACTCTCTCTTATTGAGTTGAAACATTTTCCTTCACTTTTTTCCAAACCTTACAACTCTTTCGAGGACATCATAGATGAAGTACAGGAGCAACTCTATAACCTTTTACCAAAGGATTTTTCATTCAACGAATATTTGGTAGAGATAAAGGGTGTAATCATTGGATAACCGAACAATGCTACGGGGCATGGATTTAATTCCATGCCTCTTTTATAACTACTGACTCGCAGAAAGAAAGGACAAATAGCATGAAAGAATCAACTTATGAATTAAAATGGAACGACACTACATTTAAAATCGGTCAGCGTGTACAGACTACTTCCAACAGCGATTACGCAGGATTGTCAGGTGTGATTTTGGAAATTCATACCGGCGAAGATAAAGAAACCGACAATCTGACACCTGATATTCACTGCAGCTTTGATTTTCCTGAATCTGAAGCAGAAATTCAGAAACTAGAGGAACGTTTCTCTTCCCTTTACAATATGCCAAAAAAACTGGATGAGCTTGCTTTAGATGAAGTAATCATGTCCCCGAATGAACTGATTCTTATTCCGGAAGAACCCACTCGTCTTCTTCATTATATTGGTACAGATGAATGGGCTCGCCCGGTATACCAGGATCAGTATGGGAAGTTGTGGAAAGATGTAGAACTTGGTGACTTTGAAATTCCGCATCTGCATTCTGCAGTCGGAAATGAATTTGATGGAGAACCGGATATGCCTATCCGGAAACCATTTAGAATTTTAACAGATAAACCGAAAAATCCTTATGAATTTCAGTACATGATGCTTAGTCGTTTACAAAGCGATTGTGAATATTACTTGAATTACGGAAACCGTTGTACTGGACGTCTGTATTATCTGGATGAAGAAAAACAAATCGCCGCCATGAAAAAACTCTGGAAAGAATTTCCTGATGATGGAAAACCAGAATGGTTGACATGGGAGCAAATTCTGGAATATGAAAAAGCAATGTGCCCAGCTATAAAATAATAATATCTTTACAAATTTTTTTAAGGAGAATGAGTACGAACCGTTGATGTTCTTATGTCTAATAAAAATTGATTATTGCAAATACTTCGAGCCGCCCAGATGGACGGCTCTTTTCATGTCTGTATAACATTTTTTGTGTTCAACAACTATCTTACTTCCAATATTTCGTCAAGCAGAATCAGATAGGAATAGGCTTCTAAATTGACCTTTCTCAAATATTTCAATGAAGCCAGTTCACTATGCATCAACTTTTTATCACTCATTTCATTGGCATCTTCTACCTTTTTGTATGTATTTCCTGTCAGCAGACACATAGCCAGATACATGACTCTTACAGCTCGTACAGCAGCAATTTCCGGGCTGTAATTTTCTGCATAAATATGTCCTCGCAGATCACGAATCCCTTTTACATAAAGCGGATATTCCTTTGCACCTATCTTTCCACGCGATGCGATACTAAATGCGGCATCAAAGGTATCCCACAGGCAATCCTGTGCCGTAGCATTGATGCCTCTGTATGCGATTTCTGCCTGAGCAATACGCTGGTACGTCGGAAGGATTTTACTGCTGTCCGTAAAAATCTCCAACAGTGAAACGACATCATAAAACTGTTTCATCACTTCCATATCTTTCCCCACATTCAATGGAATTCCTGTTGTATGTGGGGCAAAAGCAGTTAATTTATCCGCCAGTATACAATCGGCGCTTGGAAGTTCTACGGAAAGATACTTAGGCTCTGTCAGTAACAGATCGTTCCTGATTTCTTTCCTTACTACTTCAGCATAATGGTTTTCTTCAAATAGTACATCCAGCAAAATATAAAGTGGTTTCTGGTTAATCGGAGAGTCGTAAGTGAATTTAAAATGCCGCTTTACGATATTATTTTTCCCAACTCGCTTTTGCTCTTCCACGTCTCGGAATGGGAAAATCTCCGAAACCTTTTTCAAATAATCATCCAAGTCTGTCTCCGGATGCACAATAATATCAATATCCGTAGATAATCGCCGCGGCGAATCCATAAGAAGCATCAGGCAGGTTCCACCCTTAAAGATGAACGGCATCTCTACACGCGCCAAGGCTTCCAGTAAACCAAATGCGTAGACTGCCCGTTCTAAAAGGACCGGATCCCTGCGGCTGCTCTGCTGAAGATTTCGGATATGTTCCTCTGTAAAATTTTCTCTTTTGAGCATATTCTTACCTCTTTATTCGTAATGTTATCGTTGTTTGTTCTGCAATGAATGTTCGTATTCTTTTCTCAGCATTGCGACGAGCCGCATAGCGGAAAAGGCAACTTTCATCTATGATATATCGTAAAAATGCATCCTCGTAAATTGTTGGAAGTTCGCTCTCTCCAATAGATTCAAGCCATAAGGATTCAGTCAATAGATCCACAAGCAGTTTCTCCAGTCTTGCTTTCCAAGGTTCCTTTTTACTTCTAGGTGCCTCTGTGGTTAATTTCTGGATGACAATCATATTTTCTGACCAATATTGATGGAATAACTCCACACTCGGATTCAGCAATACTTTTCCCGGATATTTTTCCTTTAAAGTCTCAAAAACAAACTCCTTCAGATCATCCTCTACTGAAAGAAACAGAATATTATGTGCAATCTGATGGTTCACAAATTCATTTATCTGGATAAGCTCTGTAATCGAAAATTCCAAAAAAGGATGATTCGTCTTCATTGTATCCGCAACATCTTCAGCAAGCTGTGAATAAGTATAATCATAACTGGCTTCCTCATTTACAGGAATACAGTATGCGTTTCTTCCTACACGAGCAATTTTTCCTTCATCCAACAATTTATTTAATTCTTTTTTGAATACAGAAGGACTCATACAAATTCCATCTGACACAAAAGCATCTCTTAAATCGGTTCTGTTAAAGCTAACTCTGTTATTCAGGTAATCTGTCCAACACATATTTTCCACCACCTTATCGTAGCATTTCGGCAGTAATTTGATTTTATTGCCGTTTTGCTATCATCATTATATGCCTTTCTCTTTTTAAAAGTCAATAGCATTTCGGCAGTAACCTAACTCTACTGCCGAAATGCTACTATTATTTATTATCTCTCTTTTTTTGAAAAATATGTATTTAGAAGCAGAAATACCGCCTGGCACACTCCGTTGCTCTTCCAATAAGTAAATTTCCAACAATTTTCTACTTCGCCGTAGATCATGAAAACAAAACGGTGACTGTTCCCAAAGGCGGTGTATTTTTCGCACATAATATTCTCGTGAAGCGCCGAAAAACTTCCCTTGTTTTTTATATAACACCTCCATCACACGCAAGGTTTGTCGCGATACTTTTGGATAATTTCCGTTTAGCTGCTGGTATAAGTATTTGAATCCTCTTTTCCCTTCAGCTAATAGGATCTGACGTCCCTTCATACAAGACATGTCCATCTTTAATATATCATTCCCGCGAATTCCTGTTTCATAAGCAACTCGTAAAAATAACAATGTTTCCAAATCTCTTTTTTCACATAGTTTTTGTAACACAATTTTATAGTTTTCTCTCAAACATTCTAGCTGTTCTTTACTTTTTTCATGCTTAACCATAATGATTCAAACCGCCTCTCTTTGACGTGATTCTAAAAAACGCCAAGCCACATCTACAAATTTTACATTATCTTCTTCTGTTTCATAGGTTCTCCATAATTCCTTATGAAGTTCCTCCTCACACAATTCCATTGTACTGCATTGTTCCTTGATCATACGGATGAATGGGTAGATCATTGTTGCATAAATATTTTTTCCGGATTTTAACAAATCCCCTTCCATCTGATATGCCTCATGCAGACATTCCAAAGTAATCCGAATATCAGTTATAAACACATACTCTGATCCTTCACATACTTTTCCTTTCTCTGCTTCCATTTACGCCTCCTACATTCGTACTGTAAGTCCCGACAGTTTTGCAATAGGCAGACCAACCAAATACCAGTCGTCTCCCATTTCAATTCTGACCGGAACCCAGGTATTGTTTATTTTTACTTCAAAGCATTCTCCACAATGTAACCCGCCATAAAACGAATCCATTCCAAATCGAATATCATATCGCCCACTTTCTGGATCAAAAAATAAAGTTCCCTCTGTTCTGTTACTCATATTACAGCCTCCCATCTTTTTTCTCTTCATATAATAATTATCAATTTATTTCTGAAATTGGATAAACTGAGGAAATTTCTCAAAAAAATCTTTCCGGTAACGATAGAACGTAGAAGCTGTAAGCCCCAGTTCTCTCTGCAGTTGAGTTGGCGTCACCTCCTTTTCTATTACCCGCAGAAATTCCTGGTTGAACTTTTCTGGTTCTATGGCTCTCGGTCTTCCCACCTCATCCCATTCACCTCGAAGTTTTTTTGCCTCCATACCTTCCCTTTGACGCTTTTCTTTTTTCTCCATCTCCGCCTGTGCCAAAGATGCATAAACCTCAATCAATACATTATTGATCGTCTCTATCATCAGCCTCGCTAAAGCATTATCCATCTGTGACAAATCAATCAGCGTAGTCGGAAGTTCCAATACCATTACCCTCACTCCCTTATCTTTTAAACTCTGTAGCTGCTTCAAAATTTCCTGTTTATTTCTCCCCAATCTGTCAAGCTCTGTGATAATCAGAGTATCTCCTTCTCGCAAAACATCTTCAACCAGAACCGTGTATCGTGGTCTGTCAAAGTTTTTCCCTGTCAGCTTATCTGTAAAAATTCCTGTCAGCTTTATTTTCTGACTCTCGCAGAATCTCTGAATTTCTATAATCCCCCTATCCAGATGCTGTTCTTTGGTACTGGTCCTGTGATACCCGTAATATGCCATATCTCTTCCTCCTATACATTCCCAAAAAGTTCACAAATTTTTTGGCATATCCCAAAACTCCATTCATATACTTTCTGAGAGTAAAAAATAGCCTCCAGCATCTACTCTCAAAAAGCATACTTTTTAGGAGCTGTGCTGATACTACTTCTGTACGGAGATATACATAAAATCGCAACAAAAAGAAGACAGAACATTTCTGCCCTGCCTTCTCTGTTATATTCAGTTTTTGTTTTTCCTATACTCAAACTTGTAACCCATACCTTTTACAGTATGGATGTACTGCAGTCTGCCTGGATCCGGTTCTAGTTTCTTACGTAGCTGGCTAATGCACCACATAACTGAATTTTCATAATCTACGACTTCCTCTGTCCAGACCGCCTCATAGATTTGTTCTTTGGATCGAACCCAGCCTGGATGCCTGGCAAGATATACTAAAGTGTCAAATTCGTGGCGGTTAAGAAAAATATCTTTACCATTCAAATATATCTTCTGTTCCTTCAGGTGAATATCCAAATTCGGAAAGGAAAGAACTATTGGAGTAGATGGAACCTCTTGCATAACAGCATAATTTTCAACTATCTTTAAAATCTGTCCTAATACTTGTTCTTCAGCCTCCGAAACAGCAATAACCATTATTTTCCCATACACATTCTCCTCCGAGTTACATTTACGATTCTCTTTCTAACTAACCATCACACGATCACACCCTCTGCCTCTTCCTCTTTGATACCACAAGATACACAAAGAACCACAAAACACAATGACCTGCAAGTATTCCTATATCCCGCATGGCTGTTGCAGTTGTTCCATTTGCCAGATCCATGATTCCTTCAAAAGTTGCACTGGATGGAATAAGATAACAGATATAAGATAGGAGTTTATTCCCTGCACCAAGCAAATAATTCAAGATCGGAACCGCCATAAATACAATCATCACGATTTTAATATAAACCACACCCACCATCATTCCATCAGAGAGCCTGCCTACAAACAGTCCGATCAACGCTGATACAAAGGCAGACAGGATAATCAATATCAGCATAACTACTGTTCCTGTAATAGAAAGCCGAAAACAAATGGCTGCGGTGAAGATCGCTGACAGACATCCAAAAACAAAGCCTACAAAAATTTTCTGGATCATATACTGCCGCTCCGTCATAGGCAGAATTTCATTGATCAGCGCGACGCCATCTTCTTTTTCAGAAATGATATTCATAGCATTAAAGGTACATCCCATAAACATGGCTACAATCAGGGTAATCGCAATAAAGATATTCTGATAGCCTGCCATCATATCCGGGCGTTCCAATGCCTGCACTTTAGCCTGTTCTGCCATTTCCCTCTGCGTATAGAGCATCGGCAGCGTATTCGCTGTCTGACGAAACATTTCTAATTCATCCCCGGAAATGACAGTCCGGATGCTGTTCCCATCCATTTCCACTCCAATTAGATTTGTAGAAGGCTCATTGACAGCGGCAGCCAGTTCTTCCCGTCCAGAATAAACGGTAACAGTACCGTATCTTTCCAGCCATGTGGTCACTTCAGAGTTCGCATCTTGTTCTATCACTCCAAAATGAAACTCCCCCAATGAAGAAAGATCAATAGATCCGATAAATTGCAAGGCCACAGCAACTACAATGGGCAAGAGAAATGACATAATGCAAAACTTATCTTTCCGAACGCTTTTTAACTGATACATAAGCCCTTTCATCATTACCCCTCCCTTCCCATTTCCTTACGAAATGCTGCTTCCACAAGGATAAAAAGTAACAGAATTGCACTGATGGCACCCACGTAATACATCGGGCTGGTGGTTGGGTTGCCGAAAAAAGCATTTTTTAATCCCATATAGACATGATAAAACGGATGATAGTCAATCCATTCCATCTTTACCGATGTATTTGCCGCCAGAAATACCGGTGTAGCTGCAAAGAGTGCAATCACCAAATAAGCAAGTGAAAACTGTTTAAAATCCTTAAGAATCATGGTACATCCAAAACCTGCCAACGCCATAATCAACGAAAGAATCGCAGTCTGTATCAAAACGGCTGGCAGAACCGCAACTCCGTCAAGTCCAACATTGAACAACACCATCAAGGCTGCAAAAATCAAATCCGTAAGTAGAAAAAGTACGATTTTAGAACATAGAAACAAACTCTTGGGAAGCGGCATAATCGCATGGACGCGAATGACACCCATCTGTTTTTCTTTAAACAGCACCGAAGCAATCCCTAAAAACCCAACGGCAACAATCTCAATAAACAAAAGTTCACAGGTGATTTCTCTGCGCTGTTTTGTTTCCGGGGTATAATTCCCCACCATTTCTGCGGTATAGTTTTCATCACCGGACAGCAGGGACAGCGCATAGTCCACTCTGTGTTTATCTGCTTTTTCCGTTGCCTCATAGAACTGGACCTGGGGCGTCCCACTGCTTGTATCAATTCCGACACCGTTGGCATCACCAGCAAGAACAGAATTCAGTTCTTCTAACGAAGACACCGGATGAATCTGAGCGGAAACCTCTGTCTGTGTACCTTCCGGATCATACAAATACACATTATAGAGTTTCGCATCCATAAAATTCACATACCCTAAATTGATAAACAAGGTATACAGTATCAGAGAGCAAAAAGCCACCAGAAAAAATTTCCCGGACATCATCATCCGGCAGTCTTTTTTGAATAAAGAACGAAAGCATTTCCACATCAGGCCAGCCCCCTTCCCGTATACTGAATAAAGACATCCTCCAAAGTCGGCTCCTGTGAATGGATACTGATGATCTCATCATACACAAAATCCATGCTTTTCTTCAGTTCCGGCGTTCCCATGATCTGCTCTTCCCGTTTTCCCTGATACAGATAGGAAACTACAATACGGTGATCACTATTTTTCTCCTTTAAGTTTCCCGGCGTATCCAATGCAACGATATTGCCGCCTGCGATAAATGCCACCCGGTCGCAAAGCAGATCCGCATCCAGCATATTATGAGTCGTAAGGAATACCGTCGTACCTTTTTGACGTTCCTCTTCAATTATTTTACGAAACAGTACCGCTCCAGCAGGATCTAGACCGCTGGTAGGTTCATCCAAAAACAACAGCTTGGGATTACTAATCAATGCCCGCGCCATACTCACACGCTGACGCATTCCTTTGGAGTAGGAAGACACCGGTTTCTTCCAGAAGTCCTTCTTTACTTCCAACATCGTCAGAAGTTCTTCCACATCCCGCAACTGTTCTTTTGGATAAAAAGAGGCAAAGTAATTCAGATTATCTACTGCACTCAAATTCGCATACAGATAGGGAAATTCAAATAGCACGCCAATCTTCTGAAAAAACTCCTGTGTATGAACTTCTTTAAGCTCTTTCCCGAATAAGGAAACCTCTCCTCCATGACCTTTTAAGATACCCGTCAATATTTTCTGTGTCGTGGACTTCCCAGAACCATTTGGTCCCAGGAAGCCAAAGATTTCCCCGTCTTTCACGTTAAAATTTAATCCATGCAATGCCTGCTTATCCTTTCCATAGGAAAACGTCAGACTTTTTACTTCAATCATCTTCCTCACCCCATTTTCCGGTCTGCCCTTTTTTCTTCTCCTTTTCCCGCTGGTTCCACCATTTCATAAATTTTACTTTAAATGGGATAGAAACAATCAAAAGGACTAAAATCACAAGCCACCAATACCATTCCAATCCTAAAAACATATCGTATCCTCCTTTTTCTTTTGATAGGATAAACATAAAAAAACGCATTGAAATTGAGGTGAAGTTGAAGTGAAGTTGGTGTGAAATTTCCACTCAAAACAGTCCACCGGACTGTTTTATCGCATGCATGACAACAAAAAAAGAAAAGCCCTCATCTCTCTGCAAATGAAAGCTTTTCTCTCTGTATTCTATGGTTTATTTTACGACAGGGATTGTAAAATAAAATTTCACGCCGCCCGGTTGATTCTCCACTCCATAGGATAATCCCTGCATAGATAAAATCTGTGCAACAATGGCAAGCCCCAGTCCAGAACCTCCATAAGAAGTGTTCGGATTCCGGTAAAACTTCGTCCATATTTTTTCCAAATCTGCCTTTGGAATGTTCTTTCCCTCATTGTAAACAACAAAGCACAAACCACCTTTCTGCTCAGTCAAAGACAATTTCAAAATACCACCTGGATATACGTTCCGTTTCGCATTTACAATCAAATTATCCAAAACCTGCTCCATGCGCCCCTGATCTGTATATACATAAACTGGATTCTCCGGAAGTTCATATTCCAGTACAAAATCTGCGTCCGGCGTATCAATCAACAGACGTCCTGCTACCGTTTCCACAAACTCTACAAAATCAAATCGTGTCGGTCGAAGATCCGTCGCTCCGTTTTCCAATGCCGATAGATCTAAAAGTGTGGTAATCAGACGGTTCATCCGTTCCGTTTCCTGAATGATTACTTCCGTATATTTCTGCCATTTCTTTTCATCTGTCTCATCCTGTAATCCTTCCGCATATGCCCGAATCACCCCCAGTGGGGTTTTCATCTCATGGGAAAGATGATCCACCAGTTCCTTACGCTCAGCCAGCAGTCGTTTTTTCTGCTCTACATCCCGCTCTAATTTCGCATTAGCATCTTCCAACGAAACAAAAGCCTGCTGCAGATCTTCTGCCATCTTATTTAGACTTTCCGAAAGTTCTCCAAACTCATCCACGCTTGTCACCTTACAAGGTTTGGAAAAATCCAGCTCCGCCAGATTCTTCGCTGCCTCATTCAATTCTGAAACTGGTTTTGTAATAAAACGTGCCATCAACAGGTCAATGGCGCAAATCAGCACTACCACAAATGCCAGCCAGATTACAAAAGAAAGATCCTGACTTATCGGTAGTTCACGAGATAGTATATAAGAAACAATCAATATGACGCCCATCAGTTTCGATGCCAGCAATATTTTCTTCCGTATGGTAAAAATATTCATATTTTCCCTGATTTTCATACAGTCACCTCAAATTTATAGCCGGAACGGATCAGCGTAACAATATATTTCCCCTCTTCTCCCAACTTCTGACGTAACGTCTTAATATGGGTATCCACGGTCCTTGTATTTCCTGCAAAATCATATCCCCAAATCCGGTTCAGCAGTTGTTCCCTGCTAAATATCTGTCCGGGGTTTGTAACAAAAAGAAAAAGCAATTCATACTCCTTGTGTGTCAAAGTAATCTCCTGCCCATCCAGAAAAACCTTATGAGATGCAGGAACTATGGAAATCTTTCCAGCCGTCAGCATATCGGCAACAGAAGAAGATGTCCGGCGAAGCAATGCATTTACCTTTGCCAGCAATACCTTTGGACTAAAGGGTTTGGTCATATAATCATCCACACCAAACTCATATCCCTTTAATTTATCCTCCTCCGCACTTTTTGCAGTCAGCATAATAATTGGGAGATTACTCATTTCTCTTGCCAGCTTACAAACCGAAAATCCGTCAAGGTGTGGCATCATCACATCAAGAATCATCAAATCCATCGGATTGTTTTTCAGAATCATCAAAGCGTCTACGCCATCGTCTGCTGTAAAACAGGTATGACCGTCACGCTGCATATATTCCGCAATGATACTCTGCATATTCTTTTCATCCTCTACAATCAGAATGCTCGCCATGTTATACACCTCCCCTTGATTCTGAACGCGGTTCTCTTTTCAATCATTAATAAACACATTATAATTCCTTTCCTAAAACAATACAAGAAACAAACAAAATAAGCCAGCCGCCCAATCTAAGACCACTGACTTATTCTTCCATTTATTCTCTTATTGGATGATACTCAAACTTGTATCCCACACCTTTTACAGTATGAATGTACTGCAGTCTGTCCAGATCCGACTCCAGTTTCTTCCGAAGCTGACTGATACACCACATGACCGCATTCTCATAATTCTCTACTTCCTCTGTCCAGACTGCCTCATAAATTTGTTCTTTGGATTGAACCCAGCCCGGATGCCTAACAAGATAAACTAACGTGTCAAATTCATGTCGGTTAAGCGGAATTTCCTGCCCATTCCGATAAACCTTCTTTTCTGGAAGTAAAATCTGCAGATCTCCTTGTTCTATTTTTTCTGAAGGTAACGTCCGATCTTCTATATCTGCAGAACCTTCTACTGCCTTCAGGATTTTCTTCAATATATCTTCTTGTGTATCTGGGACAGATAAAATTAGAACTTCCCCATACATATCACCTCTCACAAATGATTCTAATTTTTAATATAGTAAACTTCTGACTATACTATTTTTCTCAATTACTGAAGCTCCTCTTTTAATGTGTCAATCCATGCCTTAATTGCCTGTGCCAATGTAATCTGTTGACAAAGTACCGCCATACCTGTTGCTGGAACATCCTCTGCTTTTTCTTTCAACTTCTGATTATTTTCCAAATAATTTAAAAGAATATCTATATTCATTTCTATCTCTTCCAGGCATTCCCTCTGTTCTTCTTTTGGCATGCTCTCTAAGTTTACGATAACAGCATTGAAATCCAAAAACAGATGGATTGGCTTTTTAGAAATTTCGTGCATCAATTTTTCAAACTCTATCTCTCCGTTTTCCGTTAAAGAATATACTGCTTTTTCCGGCATATTTCCCTCCTTTTCCGTTCGGCTGGAAATCAAGCCTTTCTGTTCTAACTGAATCACTTTTTTATAAATAGAAGGCGTGCTGATCTTTACCCATTTTGAGATATTCCGGTATTCCACCAGTTTTTGAATATCATAAGCACTTAATTCCTCTTTTTTTAACATTCCTAACACGATTAAGTCAATGGTCGCCATTTATTTTTCTCCTTCCTTCTTGACAATTACTATAAATTATAGTAGTATATCTTTTGCATTTCAATTACTATATTTTATAGTAGTATATTTTATATTATATGTCAAGTGAAAGGAGTTACACATTATGAACAATCAAAAACAGAAAATGGAATTACTTGGAAATGCACCTGTTGCAAAAGCGCTCTTGGCTATGGGAATTCCAACCATGATCGGAATGTTGATCAATGCTTTGTACAACCTTGTGGACGCATACTTTGTCGGCGGACTAGGGGAAAGTCAAATGGGTGCAATTTCTATCGTTTACCCTCTTGGACAAGTTGTTGTCGGTTTGGGATTACTATTTGGAAACGGAGCAGCATCCTATATTTCACGGCTATTAGGACAGAGGAAAGAGGAACAGGCGAATAAAGTTGCAAGCACTTCTCTCTATTGCAGTTTAACCATAGGTATCATTCTCATTCTATTCTGTGTTGTATTCTTGAAGCCTATTTTAATTCTTCTCGGTGCAACCAAAAGCATTCTTCCTTACGCAATGACCTATGCAGGAATTTATATTATTTCTTGTATTTTCAATGTATTTAATGTTACCATGAACAATATTGTCACAAGTGAGGGCGCCGCTAAAACTACAATGCTTGCCCTGCTGACTGGAGCAATCCTGAACATCGCTTTAGATCCGATTTTTATCTATACCTTTGATTTGGGTGTTGCAGGTGCAGCCATTGCAACTGCGATTTCACAAGTAGTATCTACACTCGTTTATCTATACTACCTTTTCAGCAAAAAGAGTATTTTTCGTTTCCGCCTAAAAGACTGTTCCTTTTCCAAAGAGATTTTTTCAGAAATATTCAAAATTGGAGTACCTACCCTTGTATTTCAACTATTAACAAGCCTTTCCATTTCTCTAATCAACAATGCTTCCGGTACTTATGGAGATGCAGCTATCGCCGGAATGGGTGTTGTTACCCGGCTTGTTTCTATGGGTAGTCTGACTGTATTCGGCTTTATTAAAGGATTCCAGCCCATTGCAGGATATAGCTATGGTGCAAAGAAATATGAACGACTGCGCCAGGCAATCAAAACCTCAATCCTCTGGTCAACGATTTTTTGTGTCGTTGTAGGCTTTGGTTTTTTCCTCTTTCCAACACAAATCGTTTCACAATTTACAACCGGAAATGTAGAAATGATCCACATCGGAGCTAATTCCTTACGCATCAACGGTATTACTTTTATGCTTTTTGGCTATTACACAGTGTATTCTTCTCTTTTCCTTGCATTGGGGAAAGGAAAAGAAGGCTTTTTACTTGGGGCATGCAGACAAGGAATCTGCTTTATCCCTGTTATTCTCATTCTTCCCTCCATCTGGGGATTAAATGGAATTTTGTACGCACAGCCAATCGCTGATGTCCTTTCTTTTCTTATCAGTCTGTTTATGGCACTTTCTCTCCATAAACAACTAAATCTTTCTGGAACTCAAATAAACTAATATACCATATCGAAAGCGGTACTGCCCACATGCAGCACCGCTTTCTTCTTACAATCCACGACTCAATTTATATCCTACATCACAAAACGTTTTTCATATATAACAGTTCGAAGACCTATTTTCATTTATGAATCAGGACTTTTGAAATATGCAGATACCTTTGCCCCATCTGCAGTATTTGCAATTTTCAAATACCCATTGTGAAGTTTACAAAGCACCCTACAAATATAAAGTCCAAGTCCTAAATGCTCAGAATCACTTTTCTCTGTGAAATACGGATCTGTGGCTCTTAGCAGACTGCTTTTGTGAAACCCTTCCCCATCATCTGATACAGAAAGTAGGAACCCATTATTATCCGAAGAAATTGACATCGTTACTTGCGTCCTGGCATATCGAACAGCATTGGAGATCAAATGACTGCATACCTGTGTAATAAATGTGCTATCAAGCGCTACTTTTGAAACAGATATATTATTCTGCAGGAGCAAATTCTTTCCATTTTTCTCGCATACAATTTTTGCGTTTTCATACAAAGAAGATATAAATGACTGTAATGGTATTTCTTTGCATACTGGTAACGTCTCTTCCATACGTCTAAGGTTACTCATGCTGCTCACATAGTGTTCTATGCGAGAAATATTCTTACTCATTGTAACAGCGATTCTTCGTGTCTGTGGATTATCGCTATCTTGTAACATATCATTGTAACCCTTTAAGACAGTAAGAGGTGTTCGCAGATCATGAGCAAATGTAGCATTGAGTTCTTTTCGTTCTTCAACTTGTCTCCACATTTTAGAAAAATTGTCTTCGAGAGTTGTTCGCATCATTTTAAAAGCTGTGCATATCTTCCCTAATTCATCTTTCCTATCATAATCAATAAAGATATTTAAGTCATTGTTTGCTATTTTTTCAGATGCTACCCATAATTCCTCAAACGGTTTCTTCAGATTGTTTCTATAAAAAAGTAACATAGCAGCAATAATGCATAGTGAAAAATAGATAGGTGCTGCAAGTACGGGAATTGTTTCAAAAGTGATGATTGCATGCTCATCCTGTTTATACAATGGATCTTGGACATCACTAATATAAGCACCTTCACCAAACCGTTCCCTTTGCTCATTCGTTAAATAATATTTTTCACCGGATATATGATACGAAGCTCTAATGCTTTCAACAGTAGTATTACATATAGAAAAAGTCGCTACGGAAAGAAAAAGAGCAACTAGAATAGAAACAAGTACATAGAGAGCAAGGATTTTTTTGAGAGATAAACTTTGTCTAGGATGTTTTATTTGTTCCATTTATTCACCCCCAAACTCTTTTTTAACAAAAGCAGCACTGATTTTCAACCAGTACCGCTTTTCTTTTAAATCCCAGAATTAAATTTATATCCTACACCCCAAACGGTTTTAATATAAGAACTTCCTTTCGGGTTATTCCCCAGTTTCTTCCTAAGCTGGCTGATGCACCACATGACTGCATTTTCATAGTCCATGACTTCTTCTGTCCAAACTGCATCGTAGATTTGTTCTTTGGAGCGTATCCAGCCCGGATGCCCGGCAAGGTACACTAAGATGTCAAATTCGTGACGCTTGAGCAGAATTTCCTGCCCATTCCGATAAACCGTCTTTTCTGGAAGTAAAATCTGCAGATCTGCCAGTTCTATTTTTTCTGAAGGTAGCGTCCTGTCCTCTACATCAGCAGACGATTCCACTACCTTCAGGATTTTCTCTAATATATGTTCTTCATTATCCGATACAGATAAGACTAGAACTTTCCCATGTGCATCACCTCACAAATTCAACGTTTCTACAATATTTTTTTCATCCAACATTTCTTAATCAAATCCTTCCTAATCAAATCATACAAAATAAATAGGTGAAAATTTGGTAGAAAACTGGTAATCATTTGGTGAATTTTTTAGCCTTTAAGTTTATCTATACATACCTTGTCATCGTATGCTGCTCAACCACTTTCTTCCCCAAAAGTGTGATTGCCTTTTGCGGGCATTTACTAATACACCGGTAACACATCGTACATCGATTCCCTGCAACTGCCTTTCCGTCAAGCAGCGAAAGATTCTGTGTCGGACAGTTTTGAGCACATATTCCACAACCATTACAGTTCTCATGAATATTCAGTTTTTTATTATATTCCCTTGTTTTACGATAAAACCAAAGCCTTTGTCCAAACAATCCGATCACATGCGCCAGAAAAGATAGCCCCTCTTTCGGATACATCTGCCTTTTTATATCTGAAGCGACTTTTTCAATCTTTTCAGTAGCTTTTTCCACAAGCTGTTGATTCTCCTCAAATGATTTTTTCAACAATGGACTGTCGCATACAGAATCAGGCATTTTCACATGTACTCCGCCTAAGATCACTGCCCCTTTCTTTTCTAGTAACCTTGCAGCACATCCGGCACCATCTCCACTAAAAGCTCCCATTGTAGCTAAACAAAGAACCTTTTTCCCTTTCCAGATTTCACCATTCTTCTCTATAAAAGTCCGAACGAAATACGGTATATTGGAAAATTGTACCGGATAACCAAATATAATCGTATCATTCTCTTCCAGCTTTTTAGCTGCCGATTGATTTTCTAAAGAAACTGTTTCCGCTTCTTCTAAAAGTGAAGATAACAATTTCACACAATATTCTGTATTTCCGGTTCCACTAAAATAAATTCCTAGCACGATGCCACCTCGTTTCCTACCGAAAATGTGCAAATCAGATCTTCTATTTTCTCTTCCCAGTCTGATGCATACTTTACATTTTGAAACGTTGCCAAAGAGGTAAGTCCATGAATATAAGCGAATAATGAAATCACATAGTCTTGCTTCTTTTCTTCTGAAAGTTCTAACGGAGCAAGCAGTTTCATTACCTGTTCTTTATATATTGAAAATGGCTTATAATCTTCTTCACTTTCCCCTTGAATATCTAAATTGATCTGCATTTTACCTTTTGTAAATAAAAAGGAAAAATAGTGAGGATTCTGAAGAAAAAATAAAACGTATGCCTTTCCGAATTCCAATAAAAACTCAGGTTTTCCGGAATACTTCGCAATCACATCCTGCAATCGTTCCGTAAACTGATCTGTAATATAACTCTGCATCGCTGAAATTAAATCGTCTTTGTTCTTAAAATGACTGTATGGTGCAGCATGGCTTACATTACATGCCTGTGCTACCTTTCGCAAAGAAAGTTGCTGCATACCATATTCTTCTACTAATTCAATCCCTTTCTCAATCAATTCATTTCTCAAATTTTTATGATGATAGGTTGTATGTTTCATTTTCCACCTCCGAACTTTACACTGTAAACATTATATCTTTTAATCTTTACACCGTCAAGTTTTGTGGATAATATTCTTATGAATTATTTCAACCGTTCTATACATCCGGCTTTAATATGTTCTATATTTCTGGCAATCTTTTCTTCCGTCCAATCCCACCACTTTATCTTTAACAATTCTTTGATCACCTTTTCATCAAATCTCTTTCGGATCGGCTTTGCAGGAACCCCTCCGACAATCGTATATGGCGGCACATCTTTTGTAACAACTGCTCTTGTTCCTATAATTGCTCCATCTCCGATGGTGACTCCTGATAATATGACAGCTTCATAGCCAATCCAAACATCATTTCCAATTACAATGTCTCCTCTATTGTCCCATGCATCTGTAACTTTTTCTCTTTCAAGATTCCATTCCTCAAAAAATAACGGAAATGGATATGTAGATAACGAATCAAGCGCGTGGTTTGCACTATTAAAAAGGAACTTTGTGCCACAGGCAATAGAGCAAAATTTCCCTATTTTCAGTTTGTCACGATTAATCGGATATTGATAAAGCACGTTGTTTGTTTCAAACTCTTTCGGATCATGGATCGTATCATGGTACATCGTATAATCTCCTACGATGGTATTCGGATTTGAAATTACATTTTTCAGATAAACTGTTTTTTTGTCTCCACTTCTCGGATATATTTTTCTCATATCAGCCATTTTATCAGTCCTCCTGCACTTTCTATATTTGCAATTCCATTTTATGCTCAACCATAAATCTGCTCAATACACCAAACATTACAGCCTTAAATAATAGAAAAGAGAGCCACGAAAATGTAGCTCTCCACAATTATTTCTGATAAATAATTTTTCTAATAGTATATACGGAAAGATGATAGCGTTCTGCAAGTGATGCAACCGTTTCCCCTTTCCGGAATTCCGAAACGATTCTTTCATTCCGTTTACAAATCTCTTTCTTATAACCTGATAGTTCACCCCATGCTCTACGTTGTTCACTCTTTGCCGGAACATAAAGATATTCCGCCTGTATATACTTTTGTAATTCTTCCACTAATGCACTTGGAAGAACCGTATTAGCATTCACATATTTCATAACAGCTTTCCTCCTTATATTACTCTAAGCAGCAAAGCCAGAAATATAAACTCAGCGACTCTTCTCTACTCCACGCAATTATCGCTTTTCAACTGGCTTTGCGTGGAGAATAGCATCGTTTTTTCTTTTTTTACTTTGACACATCCTCATCACCAGCTTTCTTATTCTTTTATACTACCGTCATTCTAAAATACTGTCAACAATCACCAGATAAAAAGTAGAATTCCAAACAATACAGCATTGTTTTTTATACAGTTCCTTTTCTTAATTCATCCCATGATTAAATTTATATCCCATACCCCGAACTGTTTCAATATAAGGTGTACCCTTCGATTTATTCCCCAGCTTCTTCCGTAGCTGGCTGATGCACCACATGACTGCATTCTCATAGTCCATGACTTCCTCCGTCCAAACCGCATCGTAGATTTGTTCTTTGGAGTGAACCCAGCCTGGATGCCTGGCAAGATATACTAAAATATCAAATTCATGTCGATTAAGCGGATTTTCCTGCTCATTCCGATAAACCTTCTTTTCTGAAAGTAAAATCTGCAGATCTGCCAGTTCTATTTTTTCTAAAAGCAACGTCCGTTCCTCTATATCTGCAGAGCCTTCCACTGCCTTCAGGATTTTCTCCAATATATGTTCTTCACTGTCTGGTACAGATAAGATTAAGATTTTTCCATGCAGTTCATCTCCTTTAATAGTTCTCAGTATATAAACTGTTTTATTCAATTTCTAGTTTTATATTCCCTGTAAAATCTTCACATTCAATTCCTATGTAATTCCCACCATCTGGGAGTGTAATAGTATTCTTGTATTCTCCAGTTGTGTTAATTAAGGTTACTGGCTCCTCTGCTCCTGAACTCCAAAATACTTTTGCTGTTCCTTCATCTACTTCCAAATTGCAAGTAATTGAAATTTCTTTTCCTGCTTCCCGTTTTATCGAAGTACCACCAAATAGATATTCTGTACTAGAAAAATCTTTATAATCCGCCTGATAACTTCCCGTATAATCATCTATCCCTTTTTCTTTCTTCCCTTGCAAAGACAAGTTTCCGGTCAGTTCTACCGATCCGGCAGACTGAACAATATTATTATAATGATTAAGAATTTCATCCTTTGTACATCCAGAAAGCGTACAAACTCCAAAAAGAAATAGAGTTAATGAAACAATACCTTTCTTCATTGACATTATTACCACCCTTTCTTTGGTGCAACTTTTTTCGCCTTTTTCTTTACTTGCTTCGGCTCTTTTTCTTTCATACACAAAATCAATCCAGCGGAAATTGCAACGACAATAGCAAGACTAACTGTACAAGATACAAGATTCCAACTAACTGCTGCATCGTAACTGCGATAATGGATCATTCCAAGGCTCGCTGTAATCGGATAGATATTTGCTAATGTCATATTTCCTGCGGCGAACATTCCTCCGTATCCATAAACAAAAGCAACAATAACTCCAATTAAAAAGCTGCCCGACTTTCGAGATGTAATAACAATAATTGGCAAAACTGCAAGATATAAAAAGAAATTTACCGCAGTGATTTGTAAAACAGCCTGTAATAACACCGAAAAATGAAAACCCGGAAATCCGACAATCAGTTCTGCAATTATCGTAAACAGGCTACATATCAAACCAAACACGATAGATAACACACCGCATACAATTAGTTTCCCAGTCAGAAGTCGCTTAAAAGAAACCGGTACGGTCAGAATATTTTTCAATGTATCGTCTGTCTGTTCACGAGAAATCATGTATCCGGCAATTAAACTAATACACATTGGAAAGATCATAGACATATTGTTTTTAATCACCTGCTCTGTAAGATATGCAAAATCCCATACAGAACCGTCATTTGCCATCGAAGTAAACAACGTCAATAAAACGGATAACAACATAAGCGCAACGCCCGCCCATAGAATATGGTACCTTTTCAGTTTATAAAATTCTGTTTTTATGATACGAACCATGCTTATTCACCCCTTTGCTTATATAATCTGTCAATCACGAAGAAAGACACAACTGCCATGATTCCAAGAATAATCACCACCTGAAAAGTTGATGGAATCAAACCTGTCATCTGTTGTAAGTCCATTCTAATTCCATGTTCTGCCATATCCCCGGCGCTCCAAAATGTAGTCAATGGTGTCGGTAAGATCCACAATATTGTTTTTGGAAGTGCATCAAATAATGCAGTAGCACTCATATTCAGCACACTGTAAAACACGCATAACAAAATAGAAAAAACATAAGTCTTACTGAAAAACACAACTAAAACAATCAGTGGCAGCGTACCTGCCGTAATAAAAATTCCTGTTTCAACTGCTAAAAACAACTTATATCCAATCCCATACACTTCTAATGTACCAAGTCCACACAAAATAGTTACAATCGTAGACGCTACACAAAAAAAAATGCCAAAGAAAAATAATACAAGTATTTTGGCAAGAACCATTTGTGTACTGGTAACTGGAATTGTACGCAGATTTTTAAATGTATCATTATCACGTTCCATAAAAAACAACATTGCCGCAATCACGCCAATCAGACATGGTAGTAAAAATTGAATACCATATCCAAGTACCATATTAAACAATCCGTCAAATGCATCCGCTTTATCTACATATCGTTCCATCATGGATGGGGTTGTCATTAAATATGTCAATGGAATCGGAAAAAGAAAAGCTGCCAATATTACCAACGGAATAAACTTTTTCCGCTTCAGTTTTAAAAATTCACATTTCACTAATTTAAGCAATTCCCTCGCCTCCTGTCACACGCTTGAAGTAATCTTCAAGACTTTCTTCGCAGGTATGTGCTTCTGATACCTCCAATCCATTTTCTACAAAGGCTGTCACAATCTTTCCTACCGGCAGCTCAAGATTATGCAGCCTTAAATTATGATCATCCTGAATCGAGAATTGATTTTCATGAAACTTATGTTCCAAAATCCTTGCCGCTTGTGCGGTATCAGAAATTGTAAATCGAATATGCTTACTGCTTTTTTGCTCTAACTCTGCAAGGCTCTCTTCTTCTAACAAGATTCCATGATCAATAATTCCTATATCATCTGCCAGCAATGCGATTTCCGAAAGAATATGGCTAGAGATCAATATTGTCTTTCCTCTCACATCACAAAGATCACGAATAAAAGAACGTACCTCTGCAATTCCTATCGGATCAAGCCCATTGATCGGTTCATCCAAAATCAACAATTCCGGATCATGCATAACCGCAAGTGCAATCGCCAAACGCTGCTTCATTCCCAAAGAATATTGCGAAAACAATTTTTTATCTTTGTAAGGTAATCCCACCAAATCCAAAGCATCTTGAATCGCATGATTGTTAGGAACTCCACGAAGTGTAGCAAAAATACGCAAATTCTCAGTTGCAGTCAGATTCGGATAAAAGCCAGGGGACTCAATCAAACTTCCAATACGCGGCAACAGTTTTTTTTCATTTCCTTGTAAATCTTTTCCCCATATTTTCACTTCGCCGGACGTTGGTTTGGTAAGTCCGAGCAGCATCTTCATAGTCGTTGTTTTTCCTGCTCCGTTTCTTCCGAGCAGACCATAAATCCTGCCTCTCTGCACATGGATATTCAAGTCAGCCACACTTTTTTGTGAACCATATTTCTTTGTAAGATTTTTTGTTTCAATAATGTACTTATTCATATTCAAACCTCCTGTTCTGTGGATATTCTATCACACCAGTCTTGCACTAACCTTGCAATGCCCTTGCATTAACCTTGCATTTAATCTCTTTTTTCCACAATGCTAACATCAATATGAAAATAAAGGCTCCCGCCACAAAAGCGAGAGTCCTAAAGCAGTGGAAATGTAACAATAAACACCGTTCCTTTTCCTTCTGCACTTTCTGCTGTTATTTTACCATTCATTTTCTCTACAAGCTGATATACAATAGATAGTCCAAGACCACTTCCTTTTTCAGATCGCCCTTTATCACATTTATAAAGTCGTTCAAAAATATGCTTTAGGTCTTCTTTCCCAATCCCGATACCGTTATCCTCTAAAAAAATCTGTACAGTTTCTTTCTGTTTTTGCATGGTAATTCCTAATCTATCTGCCTGGCTATGTGAAAGCACATTTTGAATCAAATTGTTTAAAATCCGCATGTAACTGTCCATATCAAGCTTTACCCGAAATGGCTGTTCCGGTATATCAATGTTATATTCTATCTGTTTATCTTCAAATACCGGTATCCAATCGATCAAAATATTTCTTGTCAGTTCTGCAATTTCCACCACTTCTATTTCCATAGAAAATTCATCAGAATTCAATTTGAACCAATCAAAAAGCACATCAATATATTCCTTTAAGTCATACGCTTTTCTCCGAGCCGTTTCGATATACTCATCACGATCTTTTCCTATAACAATTCCTTTATGCGCTGCGTCAAGATAACCAATCAGAGTTGTAAGAGGTGTTCTGACATCATGGGAAAGGCTGGTCATCAGCTGACGGTTCGTTTCTTCTGCCTGCCTTACTTTAGAAAGCCTGTTTTCATAAGATACAATGATCTCATTCATTTCATAAGCAAGCGGAGCAACTAACTCATTTGCAGCCGATAAAATCCGCCGGTTCCCATTTCCTTCTTTTACATCATGCAATGCCTCTGTCATTTCCATAATCTGCTTTTTTACACGCCGCAGGATAAAACAGGCAGATAATATAGTAATGATACTCACTCCAACCGATAAAACAATCATTACCTGCATATACTCATACCTCCTTATTAAAACGGTATCCGATTCCCTTGATCGTCTGAATATATTTCGGTTTTCCGGGATTTACCTCTAGTTTCTTCCGAAGTCGGCTAATAATTGCCATAATATTGCTGTCATCATAAACATACTCTTCTCCCCAAACAGATTCATATATCTGCTGTTTCGTCAATATCTTGCCCTGATTTTTCGCACAAAACAACAACAAATCGAACTCCTTTGGTGGAAGTTCAAACATTCCATTCTCCGTTGTAATACAGCGGTTATCAATATCAATTTTCAAACCTTCAAAAGTAAGCTGCTGTATGTCCTCCTGCTGATTAAAGCGTGTATAGCGGCGAATAAGAGAAACAATTCTTGCAATCAGCTCATCCATATCAAATGGTTTTGTCAGGTAATCATCTGCACCTGCTCGTAATCCCTTTACTTTAGATGCACTATCATTTTTCGCTGTAAACATCAAAATTGGCAAACTATATTCTTTCCGGATTTCTTCTAATGTTTCAAACCCATCCATCCCCGGCATCATCACATCTAAAATTACAAGCTGATACTCCTGTTCTTTTAACTGTTGGATTCCTTCTCTTCCTGTATTACAAATATCTGCTTCGATATTCTCCGCACACACACTGCGTTTAATCAATGTACATAATTCCTTATCATCATCTATAATTAAAATTCTATTCATGACATAACTCCGTACCTTTCTAATATCAACTAGCATATCAACTGCTCACACTATTATCACTTTCTATCAATCAAATCATAACTCATATCCAGAAAATCCAATATTTTTGCCTCACTCACACTTCCATCCAACAGCATGGTAATCCAGTATTTCTTATTCATGTGATAGCCTGGAAGGAAACCATACGTCTGTGTCAGCAAACTCACCATATCCGGTTCACATTTCACATTGATGATTTCTACCTCTCCATCCTCTTTTAATCCCAGTTTGGATTTTTCAACCCGCATAATAGCTGCATACCATTTTCCATTCTTATGTCGAAGAATTGCACTCTTTGGAGAACTCCTCCAGAGATATTCCGGAATTGATCCATACTGCTTATTTACATATTCAAAAATTTCTTCCCGTTTCATCTCTAACACTTCCCATACATATATTCAATCAACGATTTATAAGTTTTCATATTTTTATTCATGCTGTTTCATCTCCTCTAATCAGATATTGTAGCACAAGGATTTTTCTCTATCCACACAAAATCAAACAATATTGCCACATAAGCAAAGCCGGCAGTTTATCCAAAAACTGCCGACTTATCTTTCATTTATTCACTTATTGGATGATACTCAAACTTATAACCTACACCTTTTACAGTATGGACATATTGCAGTCTGTCCGGATCCGGCTCCAGCTTCTTCCGAAGCCGACTGATGCACCACATGACCGCATTCTCATAATTCTCTACTTCCTCTGTCCAGACTGCCTCATAAATTTGTTCTTTGGATTGAACCCAGCCCGGATGCCTAACAAGATAAACTAACGTGTCAAATTCATGTCGGTTAAGCGGAATTTCCTGCCCATTCCGATAAACCTTCTTTTCTGGAAGTAAAATCTGCAGATCTCCTTGTTCTATTTTTTCTGAAGGTAACGTCCGATCTTCTATATCTGCAGAACCTTCTACTGCCTTCAGGATTTTCTTCAATATATCTTCTTGTGTATCTGGGACAGATAAAATTAGAACTTCCCCATACATATCACCTCTCACAAATGATTCTAATTTTTAATATAGTAAACTTCTGACTATACTATTTTTCTCAATTACTGAAGCTCCTCTTTTAATGTGTCAATCCATGCCTTAATTGCCTGTGCCAATGTAATCTGTTGACAAAGTACCGCCATACCTGTTGCTGGAACATCCTCTGCTTTTTCTTTCAACTTCTGATTATTTTCCAAATAATTTAAAAGAATATCTATATTCATTTCTATCTCTTCCAGGCATTCCCTCTGTTCTTCTTTTGGCATGCTCTCTAAGTTTACGATAACAGCATTGAAATCCAAAAACAGATGGATTGGCTTTTTAGAAATTTCGTGCATCAATTTTTCAAACTCTATCTCTCCGTTTTCCGTTAAAGAATATACTGCTTTTTCCGGCATATTTCCCTCCTTTTCCGTTCGGCTGGAAATCAAGCCTTTCTGTTCTAACTGAATCACTTTTTTATAAATAGAAGGCGTGCTGATCTTTACCCATTTTGAGATATTCCGGTATTCCACCAGTTTTTGAATATCATAAGCACTTAATTCCTCTTTTTTTAACATTCCTAACACGATTAAGTCAATGGTCGCCATTTATTTTTCTCCTTCCTTCTTGACAATTACTATAAATTATAGTAGTATATCTTTTGCATTTCAATTACTATATTTTATAGTAGTATATTTTATATTATATGTCAAGTGAAAGGAGTTACACATTATGAACAATCAAAAACAGAAAATGGAATTACTTGGAAATGCACCTGTTGCAAAAGCGCTCTTGGCTATGGGAATTCCAACCATGATCGGAATGTTGATCAATGCTTTGTACAACCTTGTGGACGCATACTTTGTCGGCGGACTAGGGGAAAGTCAAATGGGTGCAATTTCTATCGTTTACCCTCTTGGACAAGTTGTTGTCGGTTTGGGATTACTATTTGGAAACGGAGCAGCATCCTATATTTCACGGCTATTAGGACAGAGGAAAGAGGAACAGGCGAATAAAGTTGCAAGCACTTCTCTCTATTGCAGTTTAACCATAGGTATCATTCTCATTCTATTCTGTGTTGTATTCTTGAAGCCTATTTTAATTCTTCTCGGTGCAACCAAAAGCATTCTTCCTTACGCAATGACCTATGCAGGAATTTATATTATTTCTTGTATTTTCAATGTATTTAATGTTACCATGAACAATATTGTCACAAGTGAGGGCGCCGCTAAAACTACAATGCTTGCCCTGCTGACTGGAGCAATCCTGAACATCGCTTTAGATCCGATTTTTATCTATACCTTTGATTTGGGTGTTGCAGGTGCAGCCATTGCAACTGCGATTTCACAAGTAGTATCTACACTCGTTTATCTATACTACCTTTTCAGCAAAAAGAGTATTTTTCGTTTCCGCCTAAAAGACTGTTCCTTTTCCAAAGAGATTTTTTCAGAAATATTCAAAATTGGAGTACCTACCCTTGTATTTCAACTATTAACAAGCCTTTCCATTTCTCTAATCAACAATGCTTCCGGTACTTATGGAGATGCAGCTATCGCCGGAATGGGTGTTGTTACCCGGCTTGTTTCTATGGGTAGTCTGACTGTATTCGGCTTTATTAAAGGATTCCAGCCCATTGCAGGATATAGCTATGGTGCAAAGAAATATGAACGACTGCGCCAGGCAATCAAAACCTCAATCCTCTGGTCAACGATTTTTTGTGTCGTTGTAGGCTTTGGTTTTTTCCTCTTTCCAACACAAATCGTTTCACAATTTACAACCGGAAATGTAGAAATGATCCACATCGGAGCTAATTCCTTACGCATCAACGGTATTACTTTTATGCTTTTTGGCTATTACACAGTGTATTCTTCTCTTTTCCTTGCATTGGGGAAAGGAAAAGAAGGCTTTTTACTTGGGGCATGCAGACAAGGAATCTGCTTTATCCCTGTTATTCTCATTCTTCCCTCCATCTGGGGATTAAATGGAATTTTGTACGCACAGCCAATCGCTGATGTCCTTTCTTTTCTTATCAGTCTGTTTATGGCACTTTCTCTCCATAAACAACTAAATCTTTCTGGAACTCAAATAAACTAATATACCATATCGAAAGCGGTACTGCCCACATGCAGCACCGCTTTCTTCTTACAATCCACGACTCAATTTATATCCTACATCACAAAACGTTTTTCATATATAACAGTTCGAAGACCTATTTTCATTTATGAATCAGGACTTTTGAAATATGCAGATACCTTTGCCCCATCTGCAGTATTTGCAATTTTCAAATACCCATTGTGAAGTTTACAAAGCACCCTACAAATATAAAGTCCAAGTCCTAAATGCTCAGAATCACTTTTCTCTGTGAAATACGGATCTGTGGCTCTTAGCAGACTGCTTTTGTGAAACCCTTCCCCATCATCTGATACAGAAAGTAGGAACCCATTATTATCCGAAGAAATTGACATCGTTACTTGCGTCCTGGCATATCGAACAGCATTGGAGATCAAATGACTGCATACCTGTGTAATAAATGTGCTATCAAGCGCTACTTTTGAAACAGATATATTATTCTGCAGGAGCAAATTCTTTCCATTTTTCTCGCATACAATTTTTGCGTTTTCATACAAAGAAGATATAAATGACTGTAATGGTATTTCTTTGCATACTGGTAACGTCTCTTCCATACGTCTAAGGTTACTCATGCTGCTCACATAGTGTTCTATGCGAGAAATATTCTTACTCATTGTAACAGCGATTCTTCGTGTCTGTGGATTATCGCTATCTTGTAACATATCATTGTAACCCTTTAAGACAGTAAGAGGTGTTCGCAGATCATGAGCAAATGTAGCATTGAGTTCTTTTCGTTCTTCAACTTGTCTCCACATTTTAGAAAAATTGTCTTCGAGAGTTGTTCGCATCATTTTAAAAGCTGTGCATATCTTCCCTAATTCATCTTTCCTATCATAATCAATAAAGATATTTAAGTCATTGTTTGCTATTTTTTCAGATGCTACCCATAATTCCTCAAACGGTTTCTTCAGATTGTTTCTATAAAAAAGTAACATAGCAGCAATAATGCATAGTGAAAAATAGATAGGTGCTGCAAGTACGGGAATTGTTTCAAAAGTGATGATTGCATGCTCATCCTGTTTATACAATGGATCTTGGACATCACTAATATAAGCACCTTCACCAAACCGTTCCCTTTGCTCATTCGTTAAATAATATTTTTCACCGGATATATGATACGAAGCTCTAATGCTTTCAACAGTAGTATTACATATAGAAAAAGTCGCTACGGAAAGAAAAAGAGCAACTAGAATAGAAACAAGTACATAGAGAGCAAGGATTTTTTTGAGAGATAAACTTTGTCTAGGATGTTTTATTTGTTCCATTTATTCACCCCCAAACTCTTTTTTAACAAAAGCAGCACTGATTTTCAACCAGTACCGCTTTTCTTTTAAATCCCAGAATTAAATTTATATCCTACACCCCAAACGGTTTTAATATAAGAACTTCCTTTCGGGTTATTCCCCAGTTTCTTCCTAAGCTGGCTGATGCACCACATGACTGCATTTTCATAGTCCATGACTTCTTCTGTCCAAACTGCATCGTAGATTTGTTCTTTGGAGCGTATCCAGCCCGGATGCCCGGCAAGGTACACTAAGATGTCAAATTCGTGACGCTTGAGCAGAATTTCCTGCCCATTCCGATAAACCGTCTTTTCTGGAAGTAAAATCTGCAGATCTGCCAGTTCTATTTTTTCTGAAGGTAGCGTCCGGTCCTCTACATCAGCCGAACCTTCTACTGCCTCCAGGATTTTCTTCAGTATATCTTCTTTGGTGTCTGGAACAGATAAAATTACGATTTTCCCATCCGCATCACCTGCCTTGATTCTTTCTGATTGTTTATTCTGTCCGCAGCCTTTCTATAAATCTATTTAGTTATCAAAATTACGCAGTCGTTCAATCACCGTTTCATCCGAAATTGCCTTATAGACAATCGCCGGAACACTCAGACAGATTACAAAGATTGCTGCGATCAAGCCAATCACAAGGGCAACCGGGTATTCAAATACTGCATAATCTACCATATTCGGCACTGCCCTTGCTACCAGGAATAGAAATGCGTTTCCGAAAGTCATAATCAGCAGCGTAGAGATCAATGCATAAATCCCGCCTTCTAAGGTCAGTATTTTCACAATCTGCTTTTTCGTGGTACCGATACTTTCCATAATGGCAAACTCATTTTTCCTTGCCACTACGCCCGTCAACATCACGTTGACGAAATTAACCAGACCGATGACAATGAGCAATACTGCCGCGCCATTTCCCAATAAATTCATAGAATAAAACATCTGGTCGAACATTTCCATCCTGTTGACCGGGCTCTCAAACTGCCATTCCGATGTAGTCAGCGTGTTATTGATTGCTTTCAGTTCCGTATCGATTCGCTCAATGTCATCTGTATCTTGAACGTCAACACCAAGCGCCGAAATAATCGGTTCTTTTGTCAGTCGTTCCATACCGGCTTCGCTGACAAAGAGGATATCCGGTACAATCTCAACAAACTTACGTCTATCAATTCCTTCGGTAAGGTTATCCTCATAATCATCATACTTAAATGAACCATCAATCAGAAAATCCATTGCCTTTCCGTCTGTGCTGTCGGCGGTCAACGTCAGCGTGTTTCCGACTAACGCTGCATTCGGTGAAAAATAATCATTATCTGTTCCCGAAATCGCTGTCTTACCCTGCTTGAACGCTTCTATGTCTATCGGCTTATCTGAGTGGTTTGCGTTATATTCTTCCAAAGCCTCATCATTATTCAGTGTCGTAATGTAGCAGCCGTACTCACCGGCATCTGCATATCCTCTTAACGATGTCAACATTTGATCATAGGATTTCCCATCCGCTTTATAACCGCTGTCCTCATATTTGATTTTCATAAAATCTTCCAAAGCCGCTTCGTCAAAGTCAATGCTTGCCCAGACGGTCTTACGCGTATCTACTCTTTTAATTCCGTCAATCTGCTCGATCTGCTTTACAAAATGCTCATCAAACTGCGGAACCTCTTTATTGGGCTGTTCCGGCTGCTCAAACTGGATATCGGTGTATTCAAAAGAATAATCATAATATTTTTTAATATAGTTTTCTCCTTTGACACTTCCTACAATCCCATTCACGCCTAAGATCATAGTAATCCCCATAAACAGAGACATAAATACAAGGATTGCACGTTTCTTATCTCGGAAGACATTATGGAACGCCATCACATGCAGCTTGCCACCATTAGTGGAATTTCTACTTTTCGTTTTCTTCGGTGCGAAGTTCTGAAATTTCAGCGCTTCTACCGGTGAAATTTTCGCAGCTGCTTTTGCAGGTGCATTGCAGGCAATCCAGACCGTTACTGCTGAAAAGAGGATGGACAGAATATAGATCAGCGGGTGAAAGAACACCTCTGCATCCATCATCGACTTGCCTTCCTCAAATCCCTGATTCAAAACAAAGGGAACAATTCCAAAAGAAACGACAGTTGCTAACAAAATACCAATGGGAATCCCGATACAGGCAAACTTCACTGCCTGACTTTTCACCAGAGATTTAATCTGCGCCTGCGTTGTCCCCATCGTTTTCATCAAACCATAAAAACGGGTATCCTTTGAAATGGAAATATACAGAACGTTATAAATAAGCAAATAGCCACTTCCAATGATAAAAAAGACCAAAAGGATTTCCATTGCGATGACGGAGCCGCTTGATGATTTCATGGAAACCGCACCGCTAAAAGATTGATTTTCATTTAACTCCACATCTCTTTGAATCCGCATAAAATCATCTGGCATTTTCTTCAGCGATAAAGAAAGGACTCCATCCTCTGCCATTGTATAGCCTGCATTTTTGCAATACTCCTTGGAAACAAATCCCATTCCCGTGCCTGTATAGGAGTGAAACCATCCACTCAAGGTGAAGGTTCTCTCCTGCTCCCCGTTTTTGTCGTAGTAGGACAGAGGAACTTCCATATTCAGTTTTGGTTCTGTAATTCCTAACTGCGAAAGGGCATCCTCTGACAGCATGATTTCATTTTCATCGGAAGGATATTTCCCTTCTAAATCTTTGATTGCTTCTTGATAATGTTCTTCCCATTCTGTATTGTCGTAATATTGAAGCGCGATAGAAAGTTCACGCCCCTCGTCATTCTTCTCTGTGACAGAGCCGACCATATACTGCATTCCAACCGTTTTTACGTACTCCAAGTCCCGAATCTGCTGTTCCTGGGCTTTGGTCGGCATCGCAAGAGAAACGTCAGCGGTTGTCCCTTCGGTACGTACCTGCATTAACTTCATGTTCTCCGCATAGTTAATTCCTAAGCTAAATACGGTGGTAATCATGAACGTGGTGAGGATGATTGCAAATACCGCAAACAGATTCCTTATGCGGTTTGCTTTCATCATCCCTCTTTCCACACGCTTTACAGCTTTTTTATTCCGGTTAGCGTGCATACCTCACACCTCCCGAAAGAACCTTACCATCCTCAATGCGAATGATACGATCTGCCATCCTCGCTATCTCCTCATTATGGGTGATCATAAGGATCGTCTGGTCGAACTCATGACTAAGCGACTGCATCAGCAAAATCACGTCCATACTTGTTTTAGAGTCCAAGTTTCCCGTAGGTTCGTCTGCCAAAATAATCGCAGGCTTTGTTGCCAAAGCCCGAGCAATCGCAACTCTCTGTTGCTGACCTCCGGAAAGATTATTTGGCAGATTCCTCAGTTTCTTCTGCAAACCAAGAGCGTGAATAATCTCTTTCACAAAATCTGTATCTGTCCTGCCACCGTCAATCTCAATGGGATACACAATATTCTCATACACATTGAGGACAGGAAGCAGATTATAATTCTGAAAGACAAAACCGATATTCCTTCGTCTGAAAATCGTCAGTTCTTCATCTTTCATGTTCAAAAGTTCTTTTCCCCGGATTGTAACGCTTCCTGAAGTAGGACGGTCTAAGCCGCCAAGCATATTAAGCAGGGTGGATTTGCCGCTGCCGGAGGTACCTACAACGGCTACAAATTCACCTTCTTCTATGGAAATTGATACTCCGTCCAGCGCACGTACTTCGTTCTCACCACTACCATATATTTTTCGTAAATCTTTTGTTTCAAGTATTGCCATATAAAAGCCTCCCAACTACCATTTATTCTGTCCCTCTCAGTTGCTCCACAACGGTTCCTCTATGGAAGAAGCGCACCACAAGCAGCGGAATAATTACTGCTAAAATCAAGTACACGATTCCCACAAGAACTGCCGGAACAATGGTAAACTTCAAAGTAAAGAACCACATAGACGGGGAGTTTAACGCATTTTTCAAAACAGTTATCGTCAAGGCTGCCGCCGCTGCACATCCAAAGACACCTGCTGCAACGGCATAATACACACCCTCATAGATCATCAATTTCTTCAGTTGGCGGTGCGTCATACCAATACTTCGCATGGTTGCAAACTCATGACTTCGTGCAATCATACTGGAGATCATCATATTCGTAAAATTGACCAATCCGGCAAAACCCATAATCATTGCAATCATTCCGCACACCAGCAGTACCATATTCTGCAGGCTTTTCATCTGCTCTCTCATCAGCCCTGTGGACGTATATGCAACCGATGTATTCTGCTCTGTATAATCACTTAAAAATGCATCCATTTCCGCTTCCTGTCCCTTGCCGGCATCAAAGCCATAGCTAAACAGTGTCGGATCCTCATAGATCTGTTCAAACATCTTGTCTGTCATATAAAGATACGGTGCGTCTCCGCCGATCTTCATTTGAGATGTGGTAGAATTATTTGTTTCTGTTTCCATTCCTACCGTAACCGCTTTTGCAAGAACCGTACACTTCTTAACGAGTTCTCCGTCTTCATAAAAGGAGATGCTGTCTCCGACCTCAAGAAGCTTTGTAAGCGGCGTCTCCGTCGGCTCTCCCGTCAGATTGTCCATGCTGCATCCCACGATCACATAGTTTCCGGTCTGCATTTTTTCTTTCAGCACCTCTGCATCCGTTTCTCCCTCAAAAATCTTGAGATCCTCAAGAAACCGTTCAGATACTCCTAAAACATTTCCATAGACAAGTTCATCTGTTTTGGATGCTGCACGGCAGGCATGTTTGTCATAGACCTTATCCACTCCGCCGTCCTCTAAGTCTCTCCTTTCATCCCACGCAACGCCAAATCCATAGTCCACCTGAACATTCGTATCATCCAATGTGTTGCGGTATAAATATCTTCCATTCTCCGCCCCCTGCCGATTGATTGCCTCAACAGCATCGGCGGAGAGTGCATCTGAATGATACTGAAATCCCTCGTAAATATTTGCCACAACAGAATTATATACAGTATAATCTGTCTTTGTACTCCGGCTGATAAACTTTTCTGCATCCATGCTCTGAGTAATGACAAGCGCCGAATTGACCATAACGATACACAAAAGCAGTGACGTTACAATAAATACCGCGCGCCGCTTATTTCGCCCGAAATTCGCAAATGCCATATTGGAAAGCCTTGCGCCGCGGGTGCGTTTCGTTCGTCTCTTTTTGCCATTCTCCTGCTCCGTATATCGGATTGCTTCTAACGGAGATATTTTTGCTGCCTTATTGGAAGGCTTTCTTGTACTGATATATACCGTTAAAATTGTAAACAGAGCCGCCAAAACAAAGATTAGCGGAGAAACAGAAACCTGTGTGGCTGCTCCGGCTGTTTTTTGTTCAAAGCTAACAAATTTCATTGCAAACGGCAACATCAGCCAGCCTGCCAGAAAACCTCCTGCCAATCCAATCGGCAGACCAATCACCGTCAGCCAGACCGCCTGTTTTCTTACCATTTTTTTAATCTGTCTTGAGGACATTCCGATAGTCCTCAATAATCCATACTGCCGGACATCCTGCATAACAGAAATATCAAAAACATTGTAAATCAGCAAATAACCGCACACTACAAAGAGTAATACAAAAGCGACCACAAATATGATGGAATCTGACGAGCTCAATCCCTGCGACATCTGATTCTCACTACAAAGAATAAAGTTTTCAGCATTCATATCTTCCGTGTTTCCACCAATCGAATGTGCAAAATCCTCTAGCTGACCTTTGACGTTTCCTTTATCCTTCAGCACTACTTCAGAAAATGTAAGTCCTGCCATTTCTTGATCTTCGGAATACGTATTTTGAAAGAGTTCCGGATTTTCTTTCACGAACTCCTCTGACACAATCATCAAGCTAACGCTGTCATGGCTTGCCTCCCACCAGCCGGAAAGCACCATATCGTAATGATAGGTCTTCCCGCGCACTTCAAATTCTACCGGGACAGTCGCTCCAATTTCCGGTTCCACGCCCAAATCTTCAAGAGCAAGGTCTGTCGTTGTAATCTCATTTGCTTTTTGCGGTGCTTTTCCATGCGTCGGTGTACAGAAAGTCAATTCCTGCTGTGCATCATCTGCATAGTTAATTTCAATCGCATGACCTATGGTATTGCTGGCATAAGCCAAAACCCGCCTATGACCTGCCTGTTCCACAAAATCACTATTAGCAAGTTGTTCATACTGTTCTTCTGTCATATAGCCCAATGTTCCGTCTGCCTTACTGCCTTTTTGCATTTGCATGGATTGTTGGAGAGAAGAACTTATACTAAACGCAAGTGAAGTAACAGCCGTAAACAAAAACGCTGTAAGTGCAATCGCTAAAATTGCCGCTATATTACGGGTTTTATTTTTCCGAAAATATCGTTTTGATAATCGTTTGATTACCTCTGTATTGTTATTTCCAAATAGAATGTCATTCATATTTCAGCCCCCCCCTTACTGTACAATCCGTCCATCTTCAATTCGGATAATACGATCCGCAAGCTGTGCGATTTCACTGTTATGGGTAATCATAACTAATGTCTGATGTAATTTCTCACTGGTAACCTTCAATAATCCAAGTACATCACAACTTGTTTTACTATCCAAATTTCCTGTCGGTTCGTCTGCAAGTACCAACATCGGCTTTGTAATCAATGCTCTTGCAATGGCAACTCGTTGTTGCTGACCACCAGATAACTCACTTGGCATATTATTCAATTTATCTTCCAAAACTAAAAGCCGTACAACTTCTTTCAGGAAATTTTTATCTACATGATTTCCATCCAATTCTGCGGGCAGCACAATATTTTCATACACATTCAGCACCGGAACAAGATTATAATTCTGAAATACAAAACCTATATTTCTGCGCCGGAAAATCGTCAGTTGTTCATCATTAAATTTGGATATATCTTTTCCATTTATGACAACTTTACCAGATGTAGGATTATCCAATCCTCCAATCATATTGAGCAGGGTAGTCTTACCGGAACCACTAGTTCCCACAATCGCAACAAATTCCCCCTTTTCTACTGTAAGTGAAATTCCATCCAATGCCTTTGTGATATTTGGCTCTTTTCCATAATATTTTTTCAGTTCAGTCGTTTCTAAGATATTCATACGAACACCATCCTTTCTTTTTGTTATCCTTATTGTAACGACCAAACCTCACAGAAATGTCACGAAAACAAAGAAATTTCGCTGTTTTTGGGGCTGAAATGTCACAATCCTGTGACATTTCAACTTTTCCTCCTATTTTCTCAGGAGACGCACCGAAAACGTAGAACCTTTTCCCTGCTCGGAGGACACCACGATATACCCGCCCTGAAGTGAGATAATTTCACGGGCAAGATACAGTCCAATTCCGATTCCTTCTGCATCGTGTACCGTATCCTCCCGATAAAACCGTTTGAAGATCGTTCCCTGATGCTCTTCAGAAATTCCGATTCCATTATCTGTAATGTCAATCTTTACATACATTTCCCAGCATTCCACCGATACCCAGATGTTTCCACCCTCCGGTGTGTACTTCACTGCATTATCTAAAATATTAAACAAAGCTTCTGTGGTCCACTTCCGGTCATGAGAAACCAACAATCCCTCCGGGCAGTCTACCTGCACATCAATCTTCTTTTTCTCTGCATTTAAGAAAATCCCGCCCAGTGCTGCCGCCAGCGTTTCGTAAATCGACTGTTCCCTCTGCTCCAGAGAAATCACGCCCGTTTCCAATCGGGAGGTTTTGATCATTGCCTGCATCAGAAAATCCAGCTTGTCCAGCTGACTGCTCTGTGCTGTCAAAAATTCCTGTTGTTTCTGCTCTGGAACTTTCTGCTCCACCAGCGTATTGTTGATCATTTTTAGATTTGCAATGGGTGTCTTGACCTGATGAGAAATGTCAGAAATCAACTCCTGCAAATCTTCCCGTTCTTTTGCAATGTGATTCCGGTTCTCCTGCATGACCTCGTACAGTCGCTTCAAACGGTAATGAATTTTATAAAACAACCCTTCCTCTTGCTGTCTCTCTCCCGGCAGTTCCTCTTTCCCGGACATCATTCCATCCAACAGTTCACAAAGCTGATCGGAAAATAAGACCAATTTTTTCCGGACAATCCTTACAAAAAGCACTCCGCAGCCAAACGCAAACACACCAAAGCCCAATACACTCAAGGTGGCAACTACATTTCTGGTCATCCACAATACAGCAATGCTAATCCCGATGGCTGCTATCCATAACACCAGTCCTAAGAAGATGCAGATATGATTGATGGAAAGATGATTTTTTCGTCTCATTTCTGCACACCTCCCACCCACATATATCCCATACCATAGACCGTTTTAATATACTGCTGTCCGTTGGTCTCAATCTTATTTCTTACTCTGCTGACCGCCACTGTCAGTGCATGTTCATCCACAAAGTTCTCATCAATATCCCACAGTCTTTCCAAAAGCATCTGCCGGGTTAATACATTTTGCGGATTCTTCGTAAAGATTTTAAGCAGACGGTATTCCAGCGGGGTAAACACCAACGCTTTTCCCGCTAGTGAAGCCGTCATTTCTTTAAAATCAATGGCGAATGTTCCATCATTATATTTATCTTCTTCCGACTGTTTTGCAATTCGGCTTAACAATGCAGCCAGTTTCTTCTGAAAGACACTCATGGGAAATGGCTTTGTCACATAATCATCGGCTCCCAGTTCATAGCCTTTTAGCATATCGCTTTCCATATCATTTGCGGTCAGAAAAATCACCGCAGTCTCCGGACAGCGCTCTTTTACCTCCCTGCAGAAATCAAAACCATTCCCATCCGGCAGATTTACATCCAGTACAATCAGCTCATACTTCTGTTTCTCAATATAGTTTTCTGCTTCCTGCTTGCATAACGCAGAATCCACCTTGTATCCAGCGGTGTTTAAGTTATAGCATAACGTATTATTTAACAAGTGGTCATCTTCGACTACTAAAATATGCATCGTATCACATCCTTTTTCTTTTTAGAGTATCACCCAAATGTCACAGAAACCTCACGAAATAAAACTTTTTCTCTCGATTTTATTTATCATTGTATTCTCTTTCACTAAATCTATCTTTATAACCAAAGAATGTCCTATCATTTGGTTCTTCCGGTTGTTCCGGCTCATAGCACTCTATCTGCGCCTCTAAAGAATACAAATCTGGAATCCCACTCTGTCCCCGACCATCACATTCAAAATATTTTTCTATGACGGCTCCAACTGCCCTCTCTATATCTATTTGAAATGCCTTCCTCTTTTCCGGTAATAATTCATCATACTGGCGACTAGAAATCCCATGGAGCATTAGAATTCCATCCATATAACCTTCATACAGTTTTATCTGATTCTTCCCCCTATAATATGGATAGCGTCCAGGATCCAGCATTTTCTTTAAATAACTTTCCCGCTGTCCCTCATCAAGACTGGCAGCTATTAGATCGTAAACATGATCATACTTTCCCCGCAAGTAGTCGGGATCAATGTCCAGTCGTTTTGCCAGCGCTTCTAATATCTCCGGATTTATTTCTCCATCCGCCTTTGCACGCCGGATTGTTTTTTCAGACCACCCGATGCCGTCATCTCTTGATCCTAATTTCGTAATACTGATTTTAGCTCTTCTTTTAGCTGCAAGAAACCGTTCCCACTGAAATGGTTCTTTCTTAGATTTCTTATTTGCCATTTTCCACCTCCTAATACGGACATTTTTGACCGTTTTGGGTAATGGTATTTTACACCCACATGGCTTATAATGCAAATCAAGAAGCTCTCATAAATATTTTCAAAAAAGGAGGTCCGAATATGGATAATGAACTTAGAAAAACTTTGGATGTGAAACTGAATATTAACATTGATGGAACCGCTGCATTTGGTATTGTTTTAGCCAGCATTACAGGATTATGTTTCTGTTTTTATACAGGTACGAAAAGTAGATACTCTGCGCAGATTGGAACTTTGAATTTATCACCAGCTCAGTCTGCAGCTGTATCTGTCTGACCTTCCGTTTCACCTTTTAAGATAAAGGGCGTGGGCACAATACTGCCACGCCCCATCCTTCAGTTATTCACTTACTCAACATCCCGGAAAAACCGGATACATCTTAAAAATTCTACAATCAATTCCTGGTACAGATCTTCATCAAAGAAACCGTCTACCAATGCATTTCTGACAAGAAGTGGTCGGTACATTTCAAAGATTTCCATAATAGATTCTTGATCTCCCATTCTCGCCCGGTATAAAAGCTCCCTAAATTCCATTACTTTTCTCCTCCCATCTTTCTTCTGATTTTTCGGATTGCACCATAATACATCCATTTGCATTGATCTTCCGTCATCTGGTTCAGTTCACCTATTTCCTTGAAGTCTCGCTCCTCAAATACACGCTGATACATCACTTCCCGTTCTTTCTCATTCAAAAGGTGCATTGCCTGTATCAACCGCTTATCTTCCATTTCATTCCACTCTGGATAAATTCCTTGTGTTTCGTTTAACAGCAACTCTTCCCGTTTCTTTCGTTCCAGATGTTCCTCCATGGAAAGATCTGCCTCCGTATATTCCTGTTCGTCCGAATTATTTTCTGCAAGCTGAATCTTCTTCTGTATTTCCAAATACCGTTTTCTCCGTCCCTGTACAGATGCCAACAGATATGCAGAAAAGTAGTTTTTTGTTTTTGAACCTTTATAGGTATGTTCTTCGTTCATCTTCTTACCTCCGAAATTTGAAAATTATCATAGTTTCCAAATTTCAGAGGCGGGGATCTGCAGCCTGCAATGACACAATTCAACAATTTTCGACAAAACAAAAAGTCGAGCCAGCGAATTGCCGGTCCGACCAAATGTATCGTCCATGTAGGATAATGCAGATAATTCTTTTTCTTTAACGCATATTCTGCGTATAGAACATCCTGATATTCTTCTCTCTGACAAGAACTTTTTTTAATGAACTACCTGTATTTCCACATCTTTTCTTTTGTTTCACACGACTTATTTCTCCGAAGTTTCTTCCTCATCACCTCTGTTGTATGCGTTATATTGCGTGATACTATGTGTCTTAACACATTTTCCTTGTGGGAAAACTACGTTAAAATATGCTTTAAGTGAGGTGATACGGATGCTAAAGGATACCGTCAAGAAAAGACTCGGTTACATGGTAAAGAACGAACGTGAACACCTTAGATTATCCCAGTCAGCCCTGGCTGAACAGGCAGGTGTTTCCATCCGGACCATCTCAGATATTGAAACTTGTAACGGCAATCCGGAACTTGCAACGTTGATTCCTCTTGCCCAATATCTGAAGATTTCCCTGGATGCGATTATTCACGAAGCTCCACTAGAAACAGACCATACTACATATCAAATTCTGGAAGAACTGCAAAACTGCTCAGAAGAGGATCGTCTGATTGCTCTTCGTACTTTACGGGAATTACTTGCAGCACTTAAAGAAAAAGACCAAATCAATAAACCACATTTCTGACAATACCTCAGTTTTTAGTGTAGCAGTACAATCTGTGATAAAACTGTGCGGAACCTGTGCTAATCCTGTGGCTTATAATATTTTGTAAATTCAAAAAGAAGCAGTCGTGTTGAGAAACTGCTTCTTTTCTATGCTATCTTCTGCGGAAAGCACTCATTGCGTTCCTTACATTTTCTACCATCCTTGGATCAATGGTGTCCTTAGTTTCTTCCAGAAAGGTCATCGTTATTTCCGGTTCTTTTTCACTCTTTTCCATACTATTCAACTGCATTGCTTTATGCACTTCCTGTCTGACAGTTTCCTGAATGATTGCCTGCAATATCTCATTACTGAAAGTGTTGCTTTCCTGTACACCATCCACATGTGCAACAATCGCTTCTGCAATCAGATCCGCTTTATCTTTTACCGAATTTAACAATTCTACGGCACGTATATGGGAAGCCTTCGTTTTATCAAACCCCAAAGTGAACTTAAATGGATTCTTCTTTTCCACACAATCACTCCTCTGCTGTCATCATCTGGTAAAGCTTGTCATACCCTTTCGCATTGGCACAAATATCTTCAATAAACATATACTTGCCTAACCGATCTGATTTCTCGATCAGTTTTTTCAATAACGCTGCTCCACCACCGATAAACACGGTATAGGTAGACCTTGTGTCAATACCGCGCTCCCGGATGCTGCTCAAAAGATCGGTTACAAAATCCTGAGCAATCCCCTCTGTCATGTTTACAACCACCGACTCATAAAACTCCGTATTTCCCTTCAGAATACTGTCAACATCACATTCCTCCAGTAGAATATCGTACTCACTATTCACACCGGAAATCACCTGATTATACATGGTAATAACCCCACGCTCCAGAGAATCACAGGATTCCATATCCGGCATTCCTTTTCGCATCAGCAAATAATCCGTTGTGAATCCGCCTATATCAATGCCAATGGACTTGGGAATATCCTGCAGCTTATCAATGACAGTCATCATTGCTGCATAATCTTGTGGAAAAGCCATCACATCATGGATTGCTACATGGTATGTACCGCCTTCCGTTATAATTTCGTGAACTTTATTTTCCCCTTTAAAGTAACACTCATACTTCTCACACAAATCCGCAAAATGTTTTGGCGGTAATCCGATTGGCAAATTGATCTGCAATACGTCTTCCGGAGCAATCTGCGGATATTTCTTCAGTTCTTTGACGATAGCAAACAGGGTAAGTATAAAAAAGCGTTCATCCTCTGTCTTATCCCTCTGGTAAGGAATCCGCCTGTTACTGAGCAGATAATATTTTCCTTCATAGAAAATATATTCCTCTCCCCTGGCAGGTTTCTTATCCTGTGTAATCAGTGCGGTTGTAAAAACCTGGTTGCAGGTCTTCATATTCTTGTTTCCATGGTCAACTGCAATTCGTAACTTTCTTATCATAAAAGCATCTCTCCTTTATTCTTAATACTTATTCTGTACGTATAGATTCCGTATAACGCAACTTATTACAAAAAAATATCCCGCCTGCAGTTCATACCACAGATAGGATACCCTTTTCTTTCTTACACAAACTTTATAAAAACGCTGCTTCTTTTGGCATTATCTTCTGAAACAATTCCTGATACCGCTTATTACCCGCAGGAACCAAAGGACCACGATAAGATGTTTCAGACCAAAGCATCAGTTCTTCCGCTTCAGAATAAAATGGTCGGTTCGGTGTCGTAATATCGCCATACTGCACTTGCGGAGTGCTTGGTTTCAGAAAAAGTTCCGCATCTTTTTGCGTAAACACTTTTGATATACCTTCCATTTTTTCCACAAAAAAAGCCTCTACCACTTGTGGTAAGAAGCCCCTTTCTAAATAATATTGCGCTCTTCCTTGTATTTTTTTTACAAGTTCAAACCGAAGCTTTCGTTCTTTTTCTCTGCACGTTTCATCCAAAAGAATTTCTGCCAGCACATTTATGTATTCATAATCTAACATCTTTATTATTCCTCCATACTAATTTTTTGATCCAGTCTTCCATGTACCAGATACCGATAGTCTTTCCGCGTATTTACACAGGTAGATAACGTAATTACCCTGTCCTTTTCTGATACCGATATTCCCGTATCATATTCTGAACTTGCCTGTATCACTTCTAAAAAATCTTGATAGTCTTTCACATCCGGAAAAGAATATGTGTACGCTGCATTATTTACCGGAGCTGCGTAACAAGAAAAAATGTGATATTCATATACATAGCCCGGCACATAAACATAAAACTTCGGATACACATCGTAAACTCCTGGATCCTGATATTGTTCCAAGGTTCCGAACATGCTCCCATCCCGCATATTATGTCCATAGATGATGGTATTCCTATCCGTAAAATCCCCCTGGTTATGATAATCCATAAATATACTGCCACTTTTATTCGTTTCTCCATTGATCATGTGATGGAGATAGTAGGCATTGTCCGTTCCTTTTGCCACTGGATAACTGATGTCAAGCGCCGGAATCTGTATCCAGGCAATGACTTCCGGGTTGATGCTTTGCAGACTCTCAAAGTCCACCTGAAGAAATGTAAACGCTGAATTTTCCTCAGAAGACTTCTCCAGTTCCGGCTCTTTGGTACTTTCAGGCTCCCGGATATATTCTTCAAGTTCTTCGTAGACCTGTTCTCCTTCTCGGTAACTCATGCAGATACGTACAATCGCACCTACGGAACCAAAGAACAGGATTCCTGCTAATATCATACACATCATATAGATTTTATTTCGTTTCATGTAAATTCTCCTTTTCCAGCCGGAGCAAAAGCCCCGACTGTCCTCTTATAATTTCTTTTTTGAATAGTAATAATCATCAATTCCTTTAATCTGTCCATTCCATTCTCCGGAGGTGTCCATATCCCAGACCATACGGCTCATAGAAATGGATAGTTCCTGACAAATCTCATACACCTTCTTACATCCATTTTGGATAATCTGTCGTTTCTGCAGTTTATGCTGGCAGTAACCGTTTCTGCCCTTTTGCCTGCAGCTTTCACACTTGCTGTAATTCCCATCACAAAGGACTTTCATTTTCTTATCCATATCGTAGGCTTCAAACAGATGCTGAAGATTTCGCTGTCTAAATGCCTCCAGCACCGGTTTTGCATTACGATACTGGTTTACCCCTGCCACACAGACAAAGGTATCTCCGGACAGAAAATGTGCAATGGTTCCCTTTAATGCTCCCTCAGTCAGATAGACCTCAGAAGCGTTCAAATCTCCAATCACATGTACCGGACTTCCGGAGGATACACCATTTTTGAATTTTACACTGGATAGCCAGATATATTTTCTACCCTCGACCACATGATCCAACCGGATTTGAAAGCCCTGGATTTTTCCCTGCATTGACAGAATTGGAATCAGGATACCGGAGTTCTTTGGAGAAAAATTGATGGTCCATTCTCCGTTTTCACCCTCGTAAAATCCTGGGACACCCTTGACTATCAGCCCTTCATCCTGCAGTTTCCTTACCAGACTTCTAATTCCAAACAATGGCACACTTCGGTACCTCTGTCCTTCGATCTGCTCTAAAGTAAGTCCTCGTTTTAACAAATCTTCCTTATGCTGTTCATTTAAAATCATAAGCGAAAGCATCCGGGAATAAGTCCGGTCTATCGTTTCAGCATCCGCAAGTTCCGCAAGAATAATCTCTGGTTCTATTTCTTTTTGTTCTGCCACGATATAATCTGTCCGATATTCTCCTTTTCCAAGCGCTTCACGTATTTGTCGGTTTGCCTCTGAAGTATTCACACCATAAAGCCTTCCGTACAGATCCAACATACCGCCGGATACATCACATCGATTACACCGGAATACATTTTTTCGCAGGTTGACATTCATCTTTCCTTTTGTTTCCCCACAAAAAGGGCAGTTCACATCCAGAGAGACAGAATTCTTATGTCTTACCTGTAGTTTTAACAAGTTGACTACATCAGAAATATCGTAATCAAACCCTGTCATATCATACATTCTCTGTCTCCTCCTTTCTCCCACAGCCTGTTAAGACTGTGGGAAGCATAATTAACCAGCCATCGGCAATGCTCGCTGAAGAATCACCCTTGCTGCAGCTATCATCAGATGGTCTTTTCCACTATACTCATTGGCATACCATCCTAAACTGGACGGACTCTCCATTGCAACTTGTCCCATAGTCTTATTCTTCAATCTCCCACAGGTAACCGTCACACTGAGTGCCTGTTCATAGGTCATACGGTTGACCAATTCTTCTGCCGGAAGATTAGGATCCAATGCCTGATTTTGTAACGTTGGAATAGCATTCATGCCACCGATGGTATTTCCATTCGCCTGAGCGTTCTGATAAAACTGTTCCATCATCGGTGTTGATCCTTGTATTGGCGGTGCTGCTGAAGGATCCGGAGCTGTCGTATAGGCACCTGCCTGTCCGGTTCCCATATTCTGTGCCACATTTGCTGCCATCCCATTGTTTGGTGTCTGTCCGGAATTTACCGGCATCTGCATGGTTCCATTTGGCTGCGAAGTTTCCAGATTCGGTGGCACTGGAATACCTGCGTCCACTTGCAAGGGATCATTTTCTTCCCCCACATCGGCAAACTGTACACCATATCCGGCATCTGCTAATGCACGTCCGGTAGCTGCTGTCTCTGCAAGTTCCAGAAATTTATCACCAAACTTCGGATCCGCGGTGCGAAACCGCTGTGCGTAGGAATTTCCCACACAATCTTCCTTCTGGTCACATTTATCCAGATAAACTCTTGCCTCCACAACTGCCATATTCTCTGTCAGACTAATGATGTTACTGATAATTTTCCCTGTCGGATTTAAAAGCCGGAACCAAAGTTTCCGGTATTTCACATCCAGATATAACTGTTCCGCCTCTCCCTCATTGGAAATTCTCCGGGCAAGTTCCAGCGGATTGAACCCTTCTACCTTGTTTAATGCTGCTACTGCCTTTGATTTGTTATATAATAATTCGGTCATTGCCTACTCCTTTCTTTTTACCGGCAGAAATTATCTCTCTATATAATAATTATCTGCCGATTCTCAATCTTGGTCATTTTTAGAAAAATTTTTTAAACTGCCAGTCGTAATTGCTCCATTTTCGGCTGACGCTGCGTCGGTTTCTGATATATATCACAATAATATCGGATCCGTTCTGCCAGTATGGTATTCCTCGTACCGGTACTTTCCTGTTTGATAGCTACCGTAATCGCCTTTTTCTCTCCTACAAGATAAACCTTCTGTTTGGCTCTGGTGATTCCGGTATACAGGATATTTCGTTTCAGCATCTTGTAAAATGCCCACACCCAGGGAATAATCACTACCTGGCACTCATTTCCCTGACTCTTATGGATGGTGATTGCATTTGCGTGTTCCACCATATCCATTTGGTCTGCTTCATATAACACGCTGCGTCCATCCGGAAATACGATTCTGGCAAGTGGGTTGCTATCCTCATCTTCAGATATTTCGGTAAGAATCCCCATATCCCCATTACTGGCAACTTCCGTATTCTTATTTTGGAGAACTTTGTCCCCTTCCCGGAAGATATGGTCATGGATATGGAGTTCCTTTTTCCCAGAGATGGGTGGATTCACCAAATCCTGTATGGTTCTATTGATTTCTATTACCCCTGCGGCACTTCGCACCTTATAAGGTGACAAAATCTGCACCTGATCCATGCCATGTACTGCAAGTTCTTTTACATACAATTCCTTAACAATTTGAGCTGCCTCTTCTGCACCTTTGCAGGCAATCATCTGGAAGTCTTCCCCTTCTATCAAGTCAGTACGTCCTTGCTGCATCAATTTTGCATTAAGAGCAATGTTGCTGTTTTTCCCCTGTCGGTATACTAAATCTAAAGTTGTTACCGGGATCTTCCCACACAGAATCAACTGACGGAACACTTCTCCGGCTCCAACAGAAGGAAGCTGATGGATGTCTCCTACCAAAAGCACTCTGGCACTTGGTTTTACCTTGCTGAAAAATTCATAAGCGAGGTGCATATCCACCATGGAAAACTCATCTACGTTTACAAATTCTGCGGATAATTCCTCCAGCATCGGTTCATATTCATCATCGCCATAAAGCCCTAATGCCATGTGCATCGTGCTGGACTCTTCATGTCCTGTACTTTCTGCCATCCTTCTTGCAGCTCGTCCCGTCGGTGCCATGAGTTGTACTTCCGTTTTGTATTTCTCCTTATGGATATACAAAATGACTTTTAAAACCGTTGTCTTGCCGGTTCCCGGACCTCCGGTAATAATGCTGATAGGACTTCTAAACACCATACGGACCGCCTCTTTCTGACAGTCCGATAACGTAATGCCCAGAACCTTCTGTGCCTCTTCCAGTTCTTTTTCTATGGATTCAGCCGGAATCTGTTTCATCAGTCTCTTTGCAATCATCATAGCTGTCCTTCGTTCTTCCTCATACTGTGTTACCCGGTAAATCCGGTCATCATCTACAACAATACTATGCTGTACCGCTAACCGATACAAAACACCATTTATTTCCGACTCTGTGATCTGATTAAGTGTCTGGTCTTCATTGAGAAGATTTAAGACGCTTTTGATCAGTGCATCCTGTTTCAAATACAGATGTCCGTTCTGACGCATTTCTTCGTTCAGCACATAACTGATACAGCCGGAAATCCGCATGGGATCATTGGGCGATGCTCCGCATTGTCTTGCAATCGCATCCACTGTAAGAAAGCCAAAGCCTTTGACATGAAACAGGGCATACGGCTGTTTGCGGATAATCTCCATCGAACGGTCCTGATATTGTTTCAGGATCATATTTACCTTCTTGGGTGTCACATGAAAAGGAGCTAAAAAGGTCATCAATTCCCGGAATACCTGGTTCTTCCCAAAGGATTCCATGATGCCATCCAGCTTTTTCTTTGAAATCCCCCGTACCTTCAGTAACTTCTCCGGTGTCTTTTCCATAATTTCCAACGTATTCAATCCAAACTGATCGACAATACGTTCCGCCATTTTCGGTCCAACACCTTTTACAGAACCGCAGGAGAGGTATCCTAAGATACCCTCCCTGGTTCTTGGTACAACTTCCAAAAAGCTTTCCACCTTATATTGAAGTCCATGAGTACTGGATTCCCAGTTTCCCTCCATCTCCACTTCAATTTCATCCGAAAGCGGAAGATCATAACCGATGGCAGTAAACGCAATGATTTTCTTTGCAGACCAGAATTTGTCTCTGGCAGACAAAGGAACGCTGGTATCCTGGGTAGAAAAAACAGCTATGGTATACCCATTCTCCTCATTTTGAAAAATCTTACGTATGTATCTGCACCTCATCGTTTATTTCCCTCCAATTTTCTATCTTTGCCAATTCACCGAGATACTTGATTCCGTCGTACCAGTACACCTCCTTGCCTTTTTCAAATGCAGCCTTTATCTCGCCTGCCATTCCGGCGCTTATATACGGTCCGCAGACAACCAACACATCACACAACGCAAGCAGGATCATACCAATCTGTAACGCTGCCTCCCGTTCTTCTGGAATCTCATCATCCAACATAAGGGGAAGATGTGCATGGGATGCAAAAGTACGACAATGATAAAGCCGTTTGATCTGCATCAGATAAAACTTTGCTTTTTCCATATTCTGCTGTCTGACTTCTTTTGTAGTCGCAGACAGCGGGGAGCAGATATATGCTCTTTTTCCATCTAACATTACGCTGCCTCCTTCTTAATCCGAAATGTCCGGCTCTCTGAGGTACTGGCGTATTCCTCATAAATATCCGGATGCTGGATCTTTAATTTCTCCATCTGTTCTTTTCCAATCTGGGTACGGATGGTTGGATTGTATGTGATCTTGTAACGAGAGCTTCCGTCCTCCATCACTGCTTTGCAGCCCTGACCGAGAAGTTCCACAAAAGGAACACTCAATGCTTTTTGCTCTGCATCAATTTCCTTTTTTCTTCGTTCCAACTGTGATTTTTCCTCCGCTAACATCAGAAAGCGCTCCAAGCTTCTTGACTCCAGCCCGGAAATCGTGATTTCGGGAATGGTCTTATCCGCAAAACCTTTATATCTCCGGATGCTGGCTAAAACCAGATCTGCTTTCCCGTTATAAGGCGGCTCCACCTTTTTCTCCACATACTCATGCCAGAAGTACTCTTCCTGGTCAATCAGTTCCTGTTCTTCCATCTCGTCACGCTCCAGGGAACGATAAACAAATTCATTCTCATTATTTCCGTACAAGCAGGCGATATAGGCTTTCTTAATGTTCATCACTGCCATATAATGTCTTACCTGAAGAACATAGTTTTCTGGGATTCCGTCATCTGCCCATTTATCTTTGGCATTGTAATTACAGGTTTTACATTCCAAGATTCCGATACTTCCATCCGGAAACCGGATAAAATAATCTACATCTGCAAGCATGAACGGATAGAAAGGATGCCGGAACATCTTCCGGACAGGAAAAACTTCTAATCCGGTCTTTTTTGAGAAGATCATGGCTACCAGATCTTCCAAACGATGTCCCACTTCTTTTGCCACCCAGTTACTTTCTCCTTCATCAATCATTGGTTTTACACCAATTTTGTCGTAATAGAGATCCTTTATGGTTGCAAAGGGTGAGATTCCCATAATAGCGGCTACATCACTTCCACCGATCCCAAGTCTTCGATAATCCAGCCATTCCTCTCTTGTAAGTGGCTCAATATTCACAACAACTTCTGGTTCATAATTCAATGCTAAACTCATTTCTTTGTCCTCCTTATAATTTGATTGCTCCAATAACGTCAAATGCCTTCCAATCCATAGATAATGTTCTGGCAATATCTTCTTCCAGTTTTAGAATTCGGCTTCCGGAAAAACCTTCGCAAGCTGCAAAGAAAGATGCCTCATTGATGGCATAGTAAAGGTCATGAGCCGTACAAGAATCTTCCCCATACTGGGCAACATATTGTTCTACTACTTCGTTGCGAATCTTCTGGCTGATCTTAATTTCCTTCATTACCAGATGCAGACAATTTACCGGATTTTCAATTTTAATATCCATCAAAGAAGAAATTCCATTCATTGCCTCCTGATACCTGGAAAAAATCTTGTCCAGATTCTTCCGGAAATCCTGAAGTGTTGCTCCCTTGTCATGAGACAGTTTAATCGGACTCCCAAGACTAATCGTGCGATTGTTGGTTTTTGAAGTCATCATCGGATACAGATTTGCACCACTGGCTGCCACATCTGAAGTAGTAAGCCTGAGTGCCGGTGCAAGAGCCTTATCTTCCAGGTCGTGATCCTTTAATGCCTGCCGGTAGGTATCCAAAAGCTCCTGATTTCCTTCCAATGTCCACATAGCGGATACAATGGAATGGTCATAGGTTCCGGAACCTTCCAGATAAGCGCTGCCGCTGAAATGTGCCTTCAGATAATCACAGGTCATAGAAAATACCGCCTCCATATCAAGGACGCAATAATCATGCTCATCCCCTCCATGTACAGCAGATACCTTCCCATCGGCTATTTTAATCAGTGCATCTCCTCTTGCGACTTTCAGACAATAATTGATTACTTTCGCATAGGTAGCCTTTTCAAGCTTCCGTAAACCTGTGCCGCTGACACCGGCTCTTTTCAAGATTGTGTGCATAGCACAATCCCGAACAGGATACACTTCCCCATTGATTTTTAATACCAACTGGGTATTCTTCTCCGTATCCTCTACAATTCCTTCTAGTTGCTTTGTACAGGCTTTCTCAATCGTTTCCGCCTCTTTCTCAAGGGGAACCAGCCGCAGCATCCTGGTTGGCTTACGGATCCATTGGGAAGCCTTCGCTCGTTCTGCCAGAAATTCCAGCATTTCCTTTGTGTTTGCAAATGTCGTTTCAAACGCATCTGCATAGATTCTTGTTTCATTCATTTGTGTGTACCACCTTTCTTAAAATATGTTTTATTCCATAAACAGCCCATGCTGTATCTGGCATTTTCTAAAACGCCCTATATTTAGGCACAAAAAAAGGAATGAAAAGAGAACCTGATATTCTCTGGTCATTCCTGATTTACTGGTATTCTTACCAAAAAACAAAAGTGCCGCTATTGTCCATAACAGACAGATAGTGACACTTTATACAAACATAAACAACTTATGCAGACAGCTTTTTCAGCCGTCCTTGAGTTTTGGGATTCTGACAAATCCACAAACTCCCCATAACGGGTATGCATAAAAATAAACTATATCAGTATACTAGCACAAGATATAGTGATTGTCAATTTATATAATCCTATATATAGTTATTCATTCCCTACAACATACTCTACCTTGTGCCGTAAGAATTCTTCACATGATTTTAGGTTTCCATTTGCACCTTCTTCTTTAGCCTGTTTATTGCAGGATTCCAGAAACGGACAACGACTGCAGCTATTTTTGATTGCCTCTTTCACCCAGGCGATTTCTTCCCTTGTTCCCTCAATCTTCATAATGACTCCACTTCCTTTGTTTCTATCATTCCCACAATCAAAAAAAGTACTCACATACTCAATCTTTGTTTTAAAACATGAAATTACGCTTTTATTCCGTATATTTTGCTTTATTTCTTCTAATACTTCTATTTTATTCCGTAATTTGCTATCCGTAAATAGTTTAAAATAAATCAAGAGGTGTAAAGTTATGGACAAGATGTTTATTGCCAACCGTATTACGGAACTACGGCTGAAAAAGAATGTATCGGAATATCAAATGAGCTTGGATCTGGGTAGGAACAAAAGTTATATCCAGTCTCTTTCTTCTGGACGGAATAATCCGACCATGGAAAATTTTCTGGAGATCTGTGAATACTTTGAGATTACCCCGGCGCAATTCTTTGATCCGGATATTACAAATCCACCACTTCATACAAAAGCATCTGATCTTATCAAACAGTTGGATGACGACGATCTTCTTGCACTGATTCCACTCTTAAATCGTCTTACGTCTAAATAGTATATTACTGTATTTGAGCTGCCGTTTGGCAGCTTTTTTCATTTTTCTCAAAGAAATTTCTCAATTTTATCCAATTTCTATTTTTTTTCGTTAATTACTTATTGAAAATATTTTAAAAATCGCTTTTGCGATTTTGTACCTTGATAACTTCATACCCTTCCGGGGAAGGTATACAGGTGCTGCAGATAGTGTGCATAGACGCTCGCCTGCAGCTTGATGATTACATAGTATCGCCTTCTACGTGCATGAAACAGGGCATAGGAAACGATTCTCTGGAAGTTTTCCACATTATTACAAACGAAAACTTTTTTATATTCACATTTTACAATGACGCGGGGAAAACGTATAATAGAGCTACGCTTAGGTGATACGTTTTCTCCCTGCTGTCATTGGGAAAGGATTTTATATGACAGTTGAGAGGAATGACAAGTATTCAGGTATTCTTCCAGAGAGTCCCTGTACCTATTCCGTAAAAGAGATTGCTACGATTTTAGGTGTCAGCAAAAAGACTGCTTACAAATTATGCGAACAGAACTTGTTTGTCACTAAAAGGATCGGCAGAATTATACGAATCAACAAAGACTCCTTTGAGGATTGGATGAATGCCAAACCAGATTAAGGAGAAAACGTATGGCAACTATTATTAAGCGTAAAAAGAATTATTCCGTAGTTTATTATTATGAAAATGAAAGTGGTGAGAAAAAGCAGAAGTGGGAAAGTTTCACTTCCTACAAAGATGCGAACAAACGAAAGATAGAAGTCGAGAGTCAGCAAGAAAATGGAACCTTCATTGCACCGACAGCACAGACTGTCGAAGAATTCTTATATGATTTCGTCACTTTATATGGTGAGAAAAACTGGAGTCTTAGCACGTATGATGGTAACCTGAGTCTTATCAGTAATTATATCAATCCCATCATCGGCTCCGTTCCTATCCAGAATGTGAACCGAAAATTTGTTGATCAATATTATAATACTTTGAAAAAAACAAAGCCGGTGATTGTTCGCAATAAAAAACCAAAAAGTGAATACTTACCTGCACAAACGATTGAAAAAATTTTTAAGTTACTATCATGTGCTTTTGGTCAGGCAGTCAAATGGGAGCTTGTTGGAAAGAACCCGTTTAAATTAAGTGATGCACTCCCAAAAATAAAATACAAAAAACGTGACATTTGGGATGCTGAAACCATCAATAAAGCATTAAAAGAATGCCGAGATGGAAAATTGTATGTCGCAATCAATCTTGCTTTCGCCTGCTCGATGAGAGAAGGTGAAATTCTTGGACTTACTTGGAATAATGTACATATTACTGATGAAGATATTGCTTCAGACAATGCTTATCTTGAAATTAAGCAGGAATTAACAAGAGCTTCTAAACGAGCACTCGAACAGTTGGATCAGAAAGATGTTTATTATATCTTTCCTCCGCTTATGCCAAACACATCAACACGCGTTGTATTAAAAAAACCAAAGACAGACAGCAGTATCCGACGCGTATGGATTCCAAAAACATTGGCTTATATTTTAAGAGATTGGAAAACTGGACAGGATGAACTAAAAGAATTTCTTGGAGAAGAATACAAAGATTTTAATCTCGTTATAGCCCTTGCAAATGGACGCCCATGTGAAGGAAGAGTATTACTGAAATCATTTGAAGAATTGAGAACCAGGGCAAAACTTCCGAATGTAGTATTTCATTCACTCAGACACTCCAGCACAACTTATAAACTGAAACTAAACCATGGGGATATTAAAGCTACTCAGGGAGATACTGGACATGCTCAGGCAGATATGATTACAGAAGTATATTCACATATTCTTGATGAAGACAGAAAAATCAATGCTCAAAAATTTGAAGCTGCTTTCTATGGCGGTGTCGATTTACGAAAACATAATCCGCCTACTGAAAATACAACGAACGATACGGAAGAGCCAAAGCCGGCAGCCTTTGACTTAAATGCACTGATACAGCAACTACAAAACTCACCAGAGCTGGCATCTACACTTGCCCAGCTATTAGCACAATAGTATTAGCACAAAATCTATCTTTTTTTCTAATTAGCACGATGTCAATTTTATTAGCACGATTGGGGAAAATGGTTCATCCCCTCTTAGCACGATTTTAATTCAATATGGAGGGCGTTTTCAAAAAAAGAAAACGCCATAAACCCAATGTTTATAGCGTTTCTAGCGTCCCTGAGAGGAGTCGAACCTCCGCTGACATGCCTTAGGAGGGCATCGCTCTATCCACTGAGCTACAGAGACACTTTATATATTATAACGGTTATATTTAACCATTACAACCCTTGTATTTACAGCGTTTTTCAGATATTGCGCTGTGCTAATATTTTAGAACTGAACCCTTAGTGTTGGAAACGAACCATCTGCCAATTAGGAGGACCTCGTTATATCCATTTAACTAAGGGAACAATTGTATCTGTATTCCAGACACAGTTAATATCTTATCATAGAACCTACAAATTCTCAACCGTTTTTCATCTATTTGGAAATGAACCGTGTTGATGGAAATACGAGAGAAACTTGATGCAATCGGGATATCGTCTGAACAGGTAGACAAGAATCAAGTAGTTGTTAAGCATGTTAAAATAGATGGGAAACACTGTAGATGTATGACGAGATGGGACGATAGTTATATTGTTGCCGTAACAGTGGAGGATTCTGTTTATTTACAGGGAACTCTTTTAGCAATACTGATAGTGGGCACTTATCTGGTATTGGCGACATGCTGGATGATGTATATGCTCTCGAAAGTTATAAAAGAAAGGGATAGAAGAAAATAAAGCCGGTGCAGGATTCATTTCCTGTATCGGCTTTACTGCTCCTATCAAGACTCTCTATGTTTCTCAATATAATACGGAACGCAGGTTGTGAAGAAATCAAGAATCGTATCTGCATAAGAAGTATCATCTTTCGGAATCGCATGAAGTACCTGCTGAATCGCAAATCCATCAAGTGTAGCCATAAAGATAGAAGCGAATTGTTCTGCAAGCTTACGATCATCAAGTGCAAATGCAGAAGCAAAAAGCGTAGCAGCCTGATCCAGGATCGACTTCAATCCGGAGGTATATTTCTGGGAAAATTCTGAATCACATTTCATCGCATCTGATAATAGAAGTAAGTATAGCTTTTCTTCCTGAAGGCGTTTGAAACGAATCCGAGCTTCTTTTTCTACATCAGAAAAGAGAGAATCTACGGTGATTTTCTCGTTCTCATTTTCATGAAAAATACGATGTGCAAAATGAATCGAATCAGTGACAATCTCATCAAATAAATCCTGTTTATTCTTATAGTAATAATAAATCGCGCCGGTTGTCATATTGGCTTCGGCAGCAATCGAACGCATACTTGTCTTATCAATTCCGAACTTTTCAATCTGTCGGATCGCAGCTTGTTTGATCTGTGTTTTGGTTGTGTTTTTTTGTTCATTCATGTTCTTTACACCTCGAAATGAATTTGTGTTATTACTCACAAAATCTGCATCATCCGTGTCTCTTGGCAGTGTGGTTGACACGGGAGTGAACAGTAACATGATTATAGCATAAAAAAAGATAAATGTAACATCGATATTTGTTTGACAAAGCACATAACAAGTGTTATGTTGGTCTTATAGGAAATTATTATAATTTATGAAAAGATTTATGAAAAAGGAGAGGGAATATGACAGACAAATTTAAAGGCTGGTATCCGGACTATATTGAGAACGAAAAAGAACGTGAACCAATCTTAAAACTTGCCAAGATGATGACAGGGCGTGCAAAGAAAAAGCTCGGATTAGAGAAGATGACAAAGTACGATCCGGAGTATTGGGGACTGGCACTTTTGTGTACAGATGAGCAGGCTGAGATCGCATTGAAGATGGGGGTGCGCCAGCCGAAAACTTTAGATCAGATGGTGAAGGTGACAGGCAAGGACAGAGGTTATCTGGAGAAGCAGTTAGAGGAAATGGCAGCGGTTGCGCTGGTGGAGTATAACTGGGAAAATCCACAGCATGAGAAGCAGTATGTACTGCCGATCTTCGTACCTGGAAGTGCAGAGTTCTCTTGTATGAATGCGAAGATGTTAGAGAAGCATCCGGAGCTTGGACTTTTCTTTGAGAGAATGAGTCGTATTGCATTGGAAGGACTTGCACCATTTATGCCTGAAGGCGGTGTTGGAATGCATGTTATTCCGGTAGAGAAGGCGATTTCAACAGAGAATCAGTCTCTGCCAATCGAGCACATTTCACATTGGCTTGAAAAGTATGAGGGAAAATATGCAGCGAGTCCATGTTCTTGTAGAAGATCTCGTAAAACATTCGATGAGGGATGTGCGGATGATCCGGAAGAATGGTGTATTGCGGTGGGCGATATGGCAGATTATATCGTTGAGACAAATAAAGGCGGACACTATATTACAAAGGAACGTGCGTTAGAGATTCTGAAACAGGCAGAGGACAATGGCTTCGTACATCAGATTACAAATATTGACGGTGAGAATAAGATTTTCGCCATCTGTAACTGTAATGTAAATGTCTGTTATGCGCTTCGTACTTCACAGTTATTTAATACACCGAATATGGACAGATCTGCATATGTTGCAAAAGTTGAGACAGAGAACTGTGTGGCTTGCGGACGTTGTGTAGAGTACTGCCCGGCAGGTGCTGTTAAGCTTGGTCAGAAGCTTTGTAAGAAGGATGGTTCTCAGGTAGAGTATCCGAAGCATGTTCTTCCTACAGAGAAGAAATGGGGACCGGAGATGTGGGACGAAGACTATCGTGATAAGAACCGCATCAACTGTTATGATACAGGTACAGCTCCGTGTAAGACAGCCTGTCCGGCACATATCGCTGTTCAGGGTTATATCAAGATGGCAGCGCAGGGAAGATACAGAGATGCCCTTGCACTGATCAAGAAGAACAACCCACTTCCGGCAGTCTGCGGACATATCTGTAACCGTCGCTGTGAGGACGCATGTACACGTGGAACGATCGATCAGGCAATTGCAATCGATGAAGTTAAGAAGTTTATTGCAGCTCAGGATCTGAATGCTGAGACACGTTTTATTCCGGAGAAAGTGGTTCCGGCAACAAAAGGATATTTCGATGAGAAGATTGCGATCATCGGTGGTGGACCGGCAGGTTTATCCTGTGCATTCTATCTTGCTGAAAAAGGATATAAGCCGACTATTTTCGAGAAAAATGAGCGTGCCGGCGGTATGCTCGTATACGGAATCCCATCATTCAAATTAGAGAAGGATGTCGTACAGGCAGAAATCGATATTATCAAAGAGATGGGGGTAGAGATCAAGACTGGTGTAGAAGTTGGAAAAGACATCACATTAGATGAACTTCGTGCACAGGGATACAAAGCATTTTACATTGCAATCGGATGTCAGGGCGGACGTCTTCCGGGAATCCCGAATGATACAGCAAAGGGATGTGCATCTGCAGTTGATCTCTTGAAAGAGGTGAATGCAAATGAGAAATACGACATCAAGGGTGACGTAGTTGTCATCGGTGGTGGTAACGTAGCAATCGACGTAGCAAGAGACTCTAAGAGATGTGCAAGTGACGATACAAAGGTAAATATGTTCTGTCTGGAGTCCAGAGAGACAATGCCGGCTTCCGTAGAAGAGATAGAAGAAGCTGAGTCAGAAGGAATCGTTGTGAATCCGGGCTGGGGACCGAAGGAAGTTCTCGTAGACGAGAATGGTGAGGTTCGCGGTGTTGTATTAAAGAAATGTCTTTCTGTATTTGATGCAGAAGGAAGATTCAATCCGACATATGATGAGAGTGAGCTTATGACAGTAGAATGTAAGCATGTATTCTTCTCTGTTGGTCAGTCAATTGTATGGGGGGATCTGTTAAAGGGAAGCAAGGTAGAACTTGGACGCGGCAATGGAGCAGTTGCAGATGCGCTTACTTACCAGACAGCAGAACCGGATATTTTCGTTGGTGGAGATGTTTATACAGGACCGAAGTTTGCAATCGATGCGATCGCAGCAGGAAAGCAGGGAGCAATCTCAATCCATCGTTTTGTACAGCCACAGTCCAGTCTTACAATCGGACGTAACAGAAATGATTTCATTGAATTAGATAAGAATGACATCAAGGTGGAGAATTATGATAATTCCAGCCGTCAGATTCCAGGACATAATAATGCAATTGATACAAAACATTCCTTCCGTGATGCGAAGCTTTTATTTACAGAAGAGCAGGTGAAAGCGGAGACAGCGCGCTGTCTTGGATGTGGAGCATCTGTTGTTGATCCGAATAAATGTATCGGCTGCGGACTTTGTACAACAAAATGTGAATTTGATGCAATCAAGTTACATAGAGAACTTCCGGAATGTAGCAGAATGGTTCCTTACGAGGATCGTCTGAAATTTGTTCTTCCGAACATGCTAAAACAGTCCATCAAACTAAAATTTAAGAAGAAATAAATTTGAAAGAAATTAAAGTAACTGTTCAGAGCCAACCTCCAAAATGCTACGCATTTCGTCGGTGTGGCGTAT
>OHAI01000021.1_pt1 | contig 87980 bp, 19 predicted proteins | sample 1577091 | NCBI WGS metagenome assembly OHAI01 (sample SAMEA3541548, study PRJEB24748) | human gut metagenome | biome: human gut; feature: human-associated habitat; material: faeces | place: China | collected 2012
CCTGTGACATCCTGCTTGTAAGGCAGACGCTCTCCCAGCTGAGCTAAACTCCCATTTGCGCTGACCTGTTGTGTCGGCCAACAACATTGACTATTATAGCAGACCTTTTTTACTTTGTCAACACTTTTTCAAAAAAAATTTTTATTTTTTTAAAAAAGATTTTTTTTGGTTATTTTTGACTGATATTTATATTTATTTTTATGTTTTTATGGTGTATAATATTACTAATATAAAATGTATAACTTAGAGGAGGAAACACTTATGAAGAAATATATAAAAAAGTTAATTTCAATTCCCCCTATATTGGCGATAAGCATTTCATTGCTTACTGCGTGTTCTGTTCCGCAGAGCGAATCGACTCCTTCTCCTTCGGAGAAATCAGCAAATGAAACCGTCTATGCTTTTGTCGGAAAAGATATACAAAATCCTTACAACCAAAAAGTTTTTGAGGGTTTTGAAACCGCTTGCAACGAAATCGGCATTGAGGCGGTTTACAAAGCACCGACTTCCGCAACCGCTGACAAACAAATTGAAATTATAAATGAACTTATAGATAATAACGTGGACGGAATCGCCATTTCCGCCAACGATGCCGACGCACTTGAATCTTCACTTACCGAGGCTCTGAATTCAGGCATTGAAGTAATATCGGTTGATGCACCCGTAAATTCAATTTCACGAAAAACACATATTCAACAAGCCGATCCGGAAGTACTCGGACGAAATTTTATAAAGAGTGCGTATGACGTTTCAAACGGTGAAGGCGGTTTTGCGATTTTAACTTCCACAGGCAGTGCACCGAATCAAAATCAATGGATACGCTATCTAAAGCTCGAAATAGAAGAAAATCCCAAAAAATACAGCAATATGCCTCTTATCGAAATAGCTTACGGCGATGATGATGCAACCAAATCTTACACGGAAACACAATATCTTTTGCAAAATGACGCTATTAAAACTATTATCGTTCCTACGACAATAGGCTTGAGTTCCGCCGCCAAAGCGCTTAAAGAATCCGGCAAGGATGTAAATCTTATAGGACTTGGTTTTCCGAGTGAATTATCCGAATACATAAAAGACGGAACGTGCGACAGATTGTACATATGGAATACGACCGATCTCGGCTACCTTACCGCCTACACGCTTAAAGCCCTTGACGAAAATGAAATAACAGGCAGCATAGGTGAAACATTTACCGCCGGTTCACTCGGCGAAAAGACAATCACCGCTGACAAGGACAATGCAAGCGAAATAATACTCGGCGACCCGATTATGTTTGACCGCACAAACATCGACTCATTATCGGATATATATTAGTATAAAATCTCAAAGAAACACATTTATATGCGTTTGTTTATTTGAGATTATTGCATTTTTTTGCCTATTATGATAATATAATTATGATTATTCATATTTTCTTTTTAGGGGAGGCATCAGAATATATGTATAAAAAAACAATATCAAAAAGTTTAGGTCTTTTAATTGCCCTGCTTATCACTATTGCTATTGTTATAATCAGCTACGCCAGTTATATTACCTATGCCGCAAATCAGCGAACTGTTTCTACTCTTTCTGAAATTTCACACCAAAATCAGACTATTTTCAGTCTTGAACTCGGAAGAGATGCAAAAATCATAGAAAATGCGGCATCTTATATAGAAAAATTGGGTTATGCCTCTTTTGACGATATTCTTACATTTTTAAAGCATAGCCAAATCGCTAATCAACAGCATCTTTTAGGAATTGTAACACCTGACGGCAAGCTTACCGACATAAACGGAGTCGAAATCGACTTATCGCAATTTCCTAATACAAAAGAGGCTTTTAACAGCGAAGAAACTAAATTCTTTTGCGATTCATATAATGATTTTACATTTCTTGTATGCACTACGCCCATAAGAATAGACGGCGAAAATAAATTCGTAATTTTCTCTACATATCTGACTTCCCGATATGCAGATTCAATTTCAACGCCTACATTTGAAAACGAAGGATATTCTTACGTCATTGACAGTGACGGAAAAAGAATTGTCGGCTCATCTCATGACGGTTCATTCGGATTGACATTCGACAATCTGTTTGACGAAATGAGTCAAGCGTCAAGCAAAAATGACAGTGCCATACAGCAAATGCAAGCCGATTTAAAAGAAGGTAAATCAGACGGAATAATAATGCTTAACGGCATTGAAAAATACATTTATTATACACCGCTTAATATAAACGACTGGTACATACTTACCGTTGTGCCAAAAAACGTTGTGACAAAGTACACAACTCAAATTCTTATATGCTGTTACCTGTTCATCGTATTTTGCTCAATCGTATTTTTCTACCTATTGCATACGGCAATCAAAGCAAAAACCACCAGTCAAAAGCAGCTTGAGGAAATGGCTTACGTTGACAGTCTTACAGGCGGTATGTCATATACAAAATTTGTTTTTGAGGCTGAGAAAATACTGAAAAACAATCCTGATGAAAATTATGCTTTAATTAACCTTGATATAAACAATTTCCAATATATCAATGACTTTTTCGGCGATGACGAAGGCGACAGAGCTTTAAAATTTTTGTGGTCTGCTATTTATAAACGACTTGAGCCAAAAGAATTGTGTTCAAGAATTTTTGACGACCACTTTGTCGCATTAATCACATACGACAATACGAAGTCGTTAGATAACGCTTGCGCAGATTTCTTTAACTCGCTTAAATTATACAGTCCGGCAGGCGGTGTATATAATATGACGGTATCTGTCGGAATTTATCTTGTGGATGACAGAGATATGAAGATAAATTCAATGCTTAATCGTGCAAGAACAACACAAAAGCATTTGAAAGGACAGTCCTCACAATCGCAATATGCAATATATTCTTCAAAGCAACGTGATGATATTATGATGCAGAAAACGATTGAAAACGGCTTTGAGGATGCTATTAAAAACAAAGAATTTAAGGTTTATTTCCAACCTAAATTCAATATTAACGCAAACAAATTCAACGGTGCAGAGGCACTTGTACGTTGGCAAAAGCCTGACGGAACAATAATTTCACCCGGTATGTTTATACCGCTGTTTGAAAAGAACGGCGATATTGTTAAGCTTGACAAATATGTACTTGAAGAAACTTGTGCCAAAATAAGAAAATGGCTCGATTTAGGCTATGACGTTTCGCCAATATCGGTAAACGTATCACTCTTGCAGTTATTGGACGAAAACTTTATTGAGGATCATATCAAAACAGTTGAAAAATACGGAATACCGCTAAATCTGATTGAAGTTGAATTTACCGAAAGTATTCTTGCAGAAAACGAAAGCTTACTTATTTCGCTTACAAAACAATGTAAGAAGCATGGAATTAAAGTTTTGCTTGATGACTTCGGCAGCGGATATTCTTCACTTAATATGCTTAATCTTCTGCCTTGTGACATCGTTAAACTTGACAAACGTTTTGTCGATAAACTTGAAACAGACGATAAGTCAAAGGCTATTGTTTTGAGCGCAATATCGCTTGCACATACACTTCAAATGTCGGTTACGGCAGAGGGTATTGAAACAAAAAGTCAATACGATTTATTAAAAGAAATGCATTGTGATACAATTCAAGGTTTCTATTGTGCAAAGCCGATGCCTGAAAAAGAGTATGAGAACCTAATCAAAGGCTGATAAATTACAGACATTATAAAAGGCTGTCGAAATTCGACAGCCTTTGTTTTATATTTGCCCTTTCATCTTAAGCACTCGCTCTACTGCACTGTTTAGTGTCTCTTCGCTGATTTCACCGCATTTAACCGCATTTAAAATCTGATTATAACCTGTTTGATAATCGGTCGTTATAAGTAAGTCGTTACCCGCATTTACCGCTTTAACGTACACATTCTCCATATCTGCAACTGCACCCATAGCAATGTCGTCTGTCATTATAACACCGTCAAAACCGCACTCATCTCTAAGCATATTGTGAATTGTCGGCGAAAGTGACGCAGGGTTTTCACTGTCAAGTGCATTGACCGTATTATGTGCCACAAGCACACTGCTTGCACCTGCCTCAATTCCGGCTTTAAACGAAAGCAAGTCGTTTTCGCGTATGCTCTCGGCAGTTTTGTCGTCATAAACAGTGCCTTGATGACTGTCACCGCCTACACCGCCATATCCGGGAAAATGCTTTAATACGCTCATAATCCCTGCGTTATTCATTGCCGTTACCGTCTTTGAAACGAAATCAGCCGTAACTTCCGCATTTTGTCCAAGACTTCTGTCATACATATAATCAGACGGATTTGTCGAAACGTCCGCAACGGGTGCAAGATTCATATTAACTCCCAAGCTCAAAAGGAGTTCCGATTTTTCCGTTGCATTTTCAACTACTGCGTCCATTCCGCCCTCATTGTAAATCTCTTGCGGTGACTTGAATTTTTCGGGTGCAAGATTAGGGTTTGAACTTACTCTTACAACCGTTCCTCCCTCCTCGTCCGCACCGATTATAAGCGGTATGTCGCTTTTATCTTGATAACTCTGTATTTTTTCTTTTACTTCGTCTTTTGTAAGTCCCTCAAAGTCACGTCCGAACATCAATATTCCGCCCGGTTTTATACTCATTAAATCATCTGTTTGTTCGTCATCAACGCAACGCACAAACAGAATTTGTCCGACTTTTTCTTCAAGGCTCATTGTATCTATGAGCGTCGGCTGTTCTGTATCGGATACTTCGTTCTTCACACCGCCGCAGGACGCAAGCATTGCGCACATTGCAATACTTATAATTATAGATATTATTTTTTTCATTACTTTCCCCCTATTTCACATACAACATTCCGTTTTTATCCTCAAGTTCAAAATACGCAGGACGTTCAAGCGGATGCTTGTTCGGCGAATGTAATAATAACAGTAATTTGTCATCAAACGTTTTGAAAATCATACCGTGTCCGCCGTCTTTTTTAAACAGCAGTTCGTCACGTTGTACCCAATTACCGTCTATGTCGCCGTTATCCGACACTGCAATAGCCTCTGTATATCCTTCTTCGCCCATACTTGACCATAGCAAAAGTAATGTACCGTCAGCACATCTGTAAGGAAACGGACCGTCCGTAACGTATATACCTTTGTTTTTCTGTGCCTCGGCAATCCAGCTCGCCTCACTCGCTTTAAACAACAAAATCGGTTCACCGACTGCTCTTTTTAAATCTGCACTCATTTCAATCGCACACATTTCACCGTCATTTACCTGTACCCATTCATGGCAAAAAATCATATACGGCTTACCGCTTTTGCTTATGTATAACGTGCCGTCAAGCGATTCCCAATCCGGCGGTGTAATTGTACCCTCACTGTGTACCGTAAATTTGCCGTCCGGCTTGTCTGCCTTTAATACCATAGTTCCGCGACATCTGTCCGCCGATTTGAATGACGCAAACATATAGAACGCGCCGTTATACGCATAAACTTCGGGTGCCCAATAATGTCTGTCCGCCCAAAAATCTGCCGTTCGCGTAAATATCTCTTTTGGTTCAGACCAATTTTCAAGGTCGTCACTGACATATACGTCAAGCCCTGTTGCGTTGTCCTCCCACACTTCACTTCCGCGTGAGCCGTATAGGTAATATTTGCCCTCATACGGCAATATGAATGGATCACGTATGTTTATATCTTCTCTTTTCATTGTGTTTCTCCTTTTATTTTTGCCACCTCTCCTTTAAAGAGTGGCTTTCGTAGGAGCGATCATCGGTCGCCCTTACGGTTATCTTACAAGGGACATCGACGTGCCGTCCCCTACTTTCGTTATATCGCATCTGCCACCTCTCCGTCACTTCGTGACACCTCTCCTCAAGGAGAGGCTTTTGGCTCCCATTGAGGGGAGCTGTCAACACAGTTGACTGAGGGGTGGCATTTTATTGTTATCCCACGTTATACCATATGAGACAGTCCGCTACTTTCCCTGTACTGCGGTCATAATTTGATTATACGCCCAATGATTTGGTGAAACATCACCGAACGGATTTTCTGCATTTTCCGCTATCGGATTACCAAGCACTTTATTCATCATTGTAACCGCCTCCGCGCGAGTTACTGAATTATCAGGCTTAAACGTGCCGTCCTCATATCCGCTTACGATATTTTCATCATACAACGACTTTATATATCCTGTTGCATAATAATCGTTTGGCACATCTGAAAATTCTGTACATATTCCATCTCCGTCAAATGAGCCGTATTTACTCAAAATAACCGTCAATTCTCCGCGTGTTATATCTATGTCAGCCTTAAATGGACCGCCCTCGTATCCATGAATATATCCCTTTTCAGCAGCATATCCGACATAATTTGCATACCATTCATTATCCGATACATCAGTAAAATCACTTGCATACATCTTATTTTCGTCAAAATCAGCCGAACATCTTGCTATAATTGCCGCCGTCTCAGCACGGGTTATTGTACTATCCGGTCTGAATGTGCCGTCCTCATATCCCGAAATATACGCTTTACTTCCACCGTTTCCTGTTTTAAGTCTTATAATACTGAATGAATCGGCAGGTGCATTATATGTAAAGTTATTGCTTGCGTTTGTGAGTTCGATTTCTTTCGGTACGATTGCATTTTTATTATCAAGACTGTTTTCCAAAGTTGTATCGCCCGACATAACAGTTGTCTTTGCAATATTTGACGTTACAGTTTCACCCGATACATTCATTCCGATATTTACGTCACTGTCCATTGTATTGACAACCTTAACGATAACGTCACCTGTTTCCTTATCATACACACTTGACGAATACACAGGACCGTACTCCTTAGGCTTTTTATATGAGCATATAAATTCATCATTCAAATATGCTTTGATTTCATCATCAGTCACTTCAACCGTAACGTCATACCATTCATTATCATTTATATGCACGTTACCGACATACGACTGTTCCGCAACGTTACCCGAAGAAGAACTTACACCGTTTAAAATGTGCTGTACCTTTGCGGTTGTATTGCCCCAACCGCCTATATTAACTCTGTAATAATTCAATGCATCATCTGCCGCAACTCCTATTTGGAAACCCTCGCCGCCGCTCAATTTGCGTGCTTTCAGAGTCAAAGTATAGTTACGCATATCAGGGCTTGCATAATAGCATACCGCACCCGTATTATCCGACATTTGAGAAATCACACCGTTATCGTCTATAGACCAGTCACCGTTTGTTGTTTTCCATTCAGACTTATCAGCAGTTACAGTTGAATTTTCCGTTTTTACCTCTATATCTTTAAATTCATTATGTGTTCCCCAACTTCCAACTGCAACACCGCCTTTAAGTGCGTCGTCTTTTTCGATACCGTTCAGCTTAACTTCTGTCGGCAAAGAATAATCACCTTGATTATTTGAGAACAGTGACTGAACGTAATAATTCGGTGTAAGAACGTAATCCGAATTATTAAACCAAATCATATCCGCCGCCGACCACTGTGTATTGCCGTACTTCGCAAACATAGGCGCGTAGCTCGCCATACGCACAACGTCCGCATTTCTTTCAAGACCTGTCATAAACGCCGCCTCTGACAGTGCGTTATACCACGCATTACCCTTTGACGCATATTCACCCAAAAATACCTTTGTATTTGTGTCACGTCTGTAATTATCATATCTGTAAGCGTGCTGTCTGAACCAATCGGCTGTTTCATAATAATGCTCGTCCATACGGTCGGCAAGTTCCTCGTGTTCATTCGCCCAATTCCATGCAAGGTCGTTTGAACTTCCGCTTGACGCAGTACCTGACGTTGTTACAAGGTTAATATCGGGATATTTTTCGTGTATCTGCTTTGCAAATTCTTCATATCTTTCAAAGTAAATATCGCCGTACTGCTCATTTCCGATACCTATGTACTTCATATTAAACGGCTCTTTATGTCCCATTTGAATACGCTTTTGCACCCATTCATTACTTTCATCAGTACCGTTTGCAAATTCGATAAGGTCAAGCGCATCGTCAATATACGGCTGTAATTTGTCCATAGGAACAAGGTGTTCTTCGTCCGTTGCACTTCCGCTGCGGACTTGACACGCAATACCGCAATTCAAAATCGGAACAGGCTCCATACCCAAGTCCTCGCACATTTGGAAATACTCATAAAAACCAAGTCCGTAAGTCATCATATACGGCTCTGTCGCAGACGGATTCCATATGTTTATCATTTCCTTACGCTCCGACACATCACCGATTGTATCTTTCCAGTTCCAAGCCGTATCCATTGTCTGTCCCTCAACGGCACAACCGCCCGGAAAACGCAAGAATTTAGGATGCATTGCTTCAAGCTGTTCCATCAAATCCTTACGCAAGCCGTGTCCTTTGTATGTATCCTCCGGCATAAGCGATACCATATCTACATCAAGGTCACTGTCGCCTGTATTTGTAACAATAATTCCGCTGCCGTCACTTTCAAGTTCTTCGTCAGCAGTGAATGTAACAGAATACTTTTTCCAATCGTCTTTTGAATTACATTTTATAACGGCAGCAGATTCATTAAAAGGTTCAACCTCAAAACTAACCTTATGTTCATCTATTACAATTCCCAACGACACCGTCAGTTCACCCTCGCCGCGTGCATATACCGAAAAATCATATTTTTCGCCATTTTTAAATTCCATTCCGCTGAAAGATGTACCTTTATCGCAATCCCATTCGGTTCCGTCATAAAAACCGTCATTACAAATCATTTCACCTTTCGGAATGGTAATATATGTAGGATTATTTTCGTTCATCGGTTTATCTGTTTTAACCTGTATATTTTCGGCGGTATAATATTTGCCGTCCTCTCTGTTAGGCTCTTTATATATTGAATACAGTCCCCAATTATATAAATGTCCTTCTTTTTCATCACTCTTTTCAAAAGAACGGTTTTGCACCATTTCCGCATAAAGTCCGCCGTCTGCGGCAGAGTTAATATCCTCAAAGAACAATCCCCACATATCGTCCGAAACGTCCTTACTTCTGTCCGAAGCGTCAATATCAATCGAATAAGGTTCTTCCTCACTGCCCGTCACATACAGTGTATACTCTCTTTCTGTGTTGCCGTATGACTGCACAAGTGTTACTGTTTCGGCGGTTTTATTATGCTTAACCGCACCTGTTTCGGTGTTTATAAGTCCGAGATTATCCGTTTCATTCCACACAATGCCGTCTGCCTGCGGTAAAGTTATACTGTCACCTGTCACAATCTGTTCATCGTCTATCGCATATGAATCAAGCATAACATCGGCATTTATTTCACCGTCAGACATAACTTTTAATATTTCGTCCTGTGAAAGTGCGGTGTTATAAACTCTGAAATCGTCCACTACCGCCGACAAATATGCGTCACCGTCATAGTGCGACTTACCTATATAATTAGCAGTGTTTGTAAGCTCGGATATATCCTTTATACCCGACTTACTCTTTATAAGTCTGCCGTTTCTGTAGTAAGAAACAGTATCGCCTTTAATTGTTATCGCATAGTTTACCCAATCTTTTGCGGTTTCCTGCGTACAATCCATTGTATCAACGGTTGCACCGTTTTTTATCTCCACTCTTGAAGCACCGCCGCTGTACGGTGCAAAGAAAAAGTTTTGATTTGAGTCAGTACCAAAATCGAAAACTCTGCCCCATGTTGTGAATTTATTAATCTTCACCCACGTTGTAATCGTCATATCGCTTGACAGAATATTATCCGGCAATTCGGCATAGCCGTCAGTACCGTCAAGCAAAAGACCTTTACCCTTGTTACCGTCATCAGTTACACTTGCATCGCCCGACAGTTTCAATTCATTCTTGCCGTTTTGGTCGGCAAGCTGTTTGTTTCCGTCAAACGTGTACTGTACAACGGGTTTCGGTACATTTTCCGTCGCAATGCTCACACACGGTAATGACGTAAACGTCATTGCCAACGCAGATACCACTGCAATAAGTTGTTTTTTCATAATTTCTCCCTCTTTTTATATAAATTTTATCTGTGACTTCTGTAAATACATTCCGCAACATATTGTTCCAATGCATTCCAATCTTCAATACGTCCTTCTTTTATCGCCAAGTCAATCTCCGCAACTCGCCTTACCATCCAAACAAGCGAATCCTCCGAAAAGCCTTTTGCGCTGTTTATATATTTTCTTGCAACGAACAACGGAACGCCTATTTCCGATGCCACCTCAGCTTGTGGCGCACCGTTCATTAATTTTACACGAAGCATTTTTTCAAATGTCGAAAGCATTAAATATATAAGCGTAAACACATTTTCTTTGACCGTTTTTAAATCGGCAAGCGTTTCCATTGCCTTTTGTGTATTGCCGAGCATAATCGCGTCAGTAAGTTCAAAAACGATAACTTCCATTGACTTTGAAACAACTCTGTCAATATCGGTTTTATATATTTCTTCATTACAAAAATCAATCAGCTTTTTAATTTCATTATTAATACTCGCCAAACCACTGTCACATATGGTTATAAGGTAATACGCATTTTCTTTTGAAATCTTCTTTTTTGCGTTCAGAAATTGCTTGACAACCCACGTCACAAGGTCAGCCTCGCTCAAATAAGTAAATTCAACCACTGTTCCGACCTTTGCCGCCGCCTTATACAAAGCACTTCTTTTATCAACCGCTGTTTCATCAAAAATCACGACCGTATCGTCAGATATTCTTTTAAACTTTTCGGTCCAAAATTCCTTTTTTTCTTCTGTCGATGCCTCATCTTTTCCGCTTTTCAACTGAAAAATACCGCTGTCCTTAATGTGTATCAGCTTTTTATCCGTCATCATCGGAAAGCTTTCCCATGCGTCGTCATATTCCGAAAACGCAACGTCACGGCCTTCAATTTTTATGTGGTTAAAGTCCGGAAAACCGCCGTCCGGAACGCAGTCTTTTACCCTATTAACGTACATTTCACGCAGGTAATCCTCCTCACCGTAAAACACATACAAAGGCGCTAAAATACCCTCTTTAAGCTGTTTTTTCAGTTTTAACAAATTTCCGTTTTTCTTTTCCGCCATTCTTATCTCCTATTATATATATCAGTTTCGGCACTGCCGTTTTTATGTATTATAAATTTTATATCGCCGTCATAATCAGTACGAAAAACCTGTGCATTTTTCAGTCTTTCAAGTACATCGTCATTCGGCAAATTATATGGATTATTCTCACCGACGCTTATAACTGCATATTCGGGAGTTAATTTTTCAACCCATTCTTCACACGTTGCGGTATTCGAGCCGTGATGTGCAACCTTTAACAAGTCCGTTTTGCCTGCTTTTCCGTCATCAATCAAATTCTTTTCGGCAAATGATGACATATCACCCGTAAATGTTGCAGAAAAACCGTTATACTCGACGTAATACACATATGAAGTATCATTTTCATCATCACTTAACCCTGTCTTATTTGACGGAGGAATAATTCTTATTGTCATTCCGTTATTATAAGTAAGAAGTGTTTCCTGTGAAATGTAATGCACTGTCGTGCCGTTTTCCCTTGCGGTATTTTCAAGTGCCGAACGCCATTCACTGCCCTCCATATTATCGGGCAGAAATAAATTTCTTACCTTTATATTCTCCATTGCCGCTATAATTCCCTGCACATGGTCTTGATGATAATGACTAACAAACGCACTGTCTGCCTTTGTTATCCCCTCTGTTTCAAGATAATCAAGGTACACCTTTTCACCGGGGTTGTAATCAGAATACGAATTACCACCGCCGCCGTCTATAAGCACATTAAATCGGTACGGTGCTTGAATTACCGCACCGTCACCCTGACCGACATTGACGAATGTAATTTCCACATTATTTGTACTAATCACTTCGCCTATTACATACGAAGTCATCAATGCCGCCGCAACAAAAATCGCAATACGCATTTGACTGTTTTTCTTCTTAATATATTTCACTCCGCAGACAACGGCAAGAGTGTATATAATAAGTAATAACAAATTCGGTTTTGCAACTGTATGCGATACAAGACCGAGTTTATATGAAATTGTCGGCACAAGTTTTAGTATAAACAGCACACAGTCAACCGCCTGTTTAAACAGCGGTGCGGTATTGAATACCACAAGCATTACAAGCAAAATCGGTGCAAGCACCATAATCACCGTCACACAAGGCAACATTATTATTGACAAAACAATAGAATATATCGAAACAGCACCGAAAAAGTACGCTGAAACAGGCAAAAGTCCGATTGTACAAATTATGCCTATCGCAAAAAGTATGCGAATGTATTTTATATGTATAAATTTAAGTTTACCGTGCACACAGTCGTAAAAGTAATATATCATAATTGCCGACAGTACCGACATCACAAATCCTGCGTCAAACAGCATTATCGGATTTGCCGCCCCGACCGCAAGCAACGTTATACCGACTATATCCGGATAATATTTACGTCCGAATTTACTTTCGGTAAATATAATTATCGCTATCATCACAGCCAATCTGATCGAAACGGTATTGTTTGCATTGGCAAAAGCATATATAATAAGAAGAAACACCGTCAAAATATCGCGTGTCCTCTTTTTGAATATGCCCAAAACAAGCGTTATTAAGGACATTAAAAGCATTATATGAAGATACGAAGAATAAAAATATCTTTTCGTACCCGTTTTGGTAAGTATCTTATCAAAATCGTCCGAAAATTCTTTTTTATCCCCTATCAGCACAGCTTTCATTATCGCATTGTAATCGCCCTTGTAATGCTTGTCAATTAATTTTGAAATTGAGTTCTTAAACGAATTGTTAATCGCATATGGTGAATAATCTTTTATCACTTCGTCCGAAAGTTTAACTTCACTGCTGTATGATTTAAAGAAAATCCCCAATTTTTTATAATATTTCTTATAATCAAAGCCATTTCTATTCAATTTTTCAGGAAGTTCGTCGATAAATCCGCCGAAAGTTACGGTATCACCGTATTCCGGCTTATTATCGGAAGTAAGAAGGATTTTATCCCTTACCTTTTCATTATTTACTTTACGCACATCAATTACATATCGTACATTTTCATCTTCTTCGCTGTCCTGCGGTATCTCGCACACGCGCCCGACGGCAGTCACATACCGCCCTTCATACTTATACAAATCATGCGCATTTTCGCTTACTTGGTCGTTGCAAAGAACTGTGCCCATAACAAGCGCCGTCATCATAACAAGTATTTTTGTATTGAATTTATGTTTAAAAACCGACACAACTGTCAATACCATTATAAGGGACAAAAGAAAAATTAATGCAAACGCAATGTCTATACGTTCGTAAATATACACCCCAATCGAAAAGAATACGGCGATTTTAATATATTCAACCATATTTCTTACTCCTTGTATGCTTTAATTATATCAAATCGCAGTTTTCTTTACAACGGCAATGTAACTTTTGTAATCTTTGTAACGCGTTTGTAATATAAATGCACCGATTTTTACAAAGAAACATACTTTACTCGTAATCTGCCTGTAATATTAGGCTGAAATTCTGTAATTTTTGAATTATTTGAATTTTGTACACTTTTACATTATTTCACCTACAAAACGTACTGTTTATGCGACACATTGAACATTTTACCCCTCGTTTTATGTTACAAAAGCTACTGTTTTATTACTGAATTGTTACAAAAAGAATACGATACGATTAAAAAAGTGTTGACAAATGGTTTAATGTGGTGTATAATCCTGTTTGTAATGTTTTAGAAATATATTAGAAATACAAATGCAATTTAAGTAATCGTTAAGAAAACTTAAATCATTAGGAGGTTTTATTTTATGAAGAACTTTAAGCATTCACTTATTGCTGTAATAGCAGTAGCAATGATAAGTTCACTTGCAGTAGCACAAGCATCCGGCTTAAACAATTCAAAAACAGAAAGAGAACAAAGAATAAATGCGGCAGCAGCAGAGCAGAGCATAACAATCGCTCAAAAGGATATTACAGACGCAGTTAAAGGTACTGCCGAGATTTCAACAGAATCTACAGAGACTTCTGCTGAAAATACAGCAGAAGAAAGCGAAATCGCGGCAAAGAGTTTTTACCCTCTTGGCTATGTACTTATCTCAAACGGTTCACTTGACGTAAGAGAAACTCCGTCAGACGAGGCTAACGTTATCGACAAAGTCGAAGTATGTACAGAAGTTGAAGTTATGGAAAACTCAGAGGGTTGGTACAAAATAGCTTATAACGGCGGTAAGACAGGTTATGTTCCAAGCGAATCGATAACTCAAGATAAAAACCTTGCAGACGAGGCTAAAAAGAGTTATACTAATTACAGAATTGCTCAAGTTACACTTTCAGGCGAATCTGTAAGAGTAAGAAGTGCAGCAAACACTGACGCAGATGTTATAGAAGAACTTTCAGACGGTACTTATGTATATGTACTAAGCGGTGAAAATGATTTTATAAAGATTTGCTACGGTGATGACTATAAAGAAGGTTACGTTATCAATACTTCCCTTCAATTCACAGGCGAATGGATAGAAAAAGACACTATCGCACAAAAGCAACAGGAAATTGCAGACGCAAAGGCAGCCGCTGAAAGAGCAGAAAGAATTGCCAAGCAAAACGCAGCCGCAGCCAACGTTGCAACATCTGCACCGTCAGCATCTTCACAATCAGAAGAAACACAGTCGGCTCCGTCATCTTCATCAAAGGGACAAGCCATCGTAAACACAGCAATGCAGTATCTTGGTGTTCCGTATGTTTGGGGCGGTACTTCCCCATCAGGTTTCGACTGCAGCGGTCTTGTGCAGTATGTATGTTCAAAGAACGGTATCAGCGTAAGCCGTGTAGCGGCAGACCAAAGAAATAACGGAACTTATGTAAGTCGTGACAACCTACAACCGGGTGACCTTGTATTTTTCGGTAAGGGCGGAAACATTCACCACGTTGGTATCTATGTAGGTAACGGAAATATGATTCACGCTCCTCAAACAGGTGACGTTGTTAAGATTTCTTCAATCAATACAGAATACCGTATTTCTCAATACGCAGGTGCAGTAAGAGTTTACTAATTCGATTTAATTATACTGTCCTCTCAAAATGAGAGGACAGTATTTTTTTGTGTTATTTTACAGTTAATTATTGACATAAATCTGTTCGATATGATATAATTCGATTATAAATATTGTAAATTACGGAAAAGGAGATGTTGTTATGAAGAAAAAAATTATAAGCCTGCTTTCCGCACTTGCTCTTACTGCTCAAATCGTGCCATGCGCTTTGGCTGACAATGATGTGAAAGTGTATGTAAACGACACGGAAATGGTTACAGACGCACCTATAATTATCGAAAACGACCACACACTTGTACCTGTACGGGCAATCTTGGAATATCTTGACTACAATGTAGATTGGGACGGTGACGCACAAAAGGTTACAATCGCAAAAGATGAAACTACATTACATCTAATAATCGGTGACACGCAAGCAACTCGTGACATCATATATAAAGGTAACACACATAGCTATAAAAATCCTCTTGAAGTCGCACCGCAAATAATCAATGACTCCACATACATTCCGCTTTCCGATGTTGCAAAAGCATTTGCTTTAAACATCACTTGGGACAGCGACAACAGAGAAGTCCACATCACCCAATACAAAAAGGGAGATTTAACTCCGCTAATTGAATTCGGCATTATTTCAGATGACGATTTAAACAAAGGCGAATACATCACAACTCAAGAGGCACTCAACACAATACAAAAATTTTATACAATGCCGAGCGAGTCGTATTTTAATCGTTGGTATTCGTATGATAAATTTGAAAGCCTGAACAATATTGACGATTCATCAAAAAAGTTACTTATTCATCTTCATTCCCGAAACTTGCTGACATTTGATGATATAGCAGAATTAAAGCTTGAAGATAATCTTACCAATCTTCAAGCATTGACTTATGCCATACGAATGACAGGCAGTACATACGATTGCAGCTCTCAAATCAAAGAAATAAGACTGAGCGAGCCAAGCGATATTTACAGCACCGCTTACGAAAGAAGCTTTATCGATACAGAAGATACCGCAAACACACAATCGCCTATATCAAGGGCAGATTTTTACGAACTTTTGAATAAAATATTGTTCTTTAACTATTCAAGAGGTGGCGGTGCAGGTATATATACAACAAGTTTATATGAAACATTGCAAAAACAAATTTCGTAATTCATAAAAAACCTAAACTCAAAAGAGTTTAGGTTTTTATTTTGCCTATTGACAAAATTCGCATACAGAGTTATAATAGTTAGCAAGCTAACTATTAGCATACTAATAATAGAGGTGTTTTATGGATAAAAGTTTTCATTATATGATAATGGTAAACCAATCATTGTTTCAAAAAAAGGTATTGGACGCTCTATCCCCCTATAAACTCACGGCAGGTCAGCCGAAAGTGCTTGACTATTTAGGTAAGCATAACGGTTGCATACAAAAATCAATCGCCACAGGGTGTCAAATCGAGCCGGCAACGCTTACCGGCATACTGTCACGCATGGAAGAAAAAAAGCTTATTAAACGTCAAACAAAGGACGGAAACAAGCGTTCTTTATATGTGTATTTGACCGATGAGGGCAAACGGCTTCAAGAAATAGTGAATGATACTTTTGAAAAAGTCGAAAATGAGATTTTGGGCGGAATTTCAGAAAGTGAAAAGGAGCAGTTTATCAATACATTTTTTAAAATATGCAATAATATGACAAATACGGAGGAATTACAGTGACAGACAAAACAGAATTAATTAAACGATACATATTTTTACTTGCGGGACTTTTCGTCAACGGACTCGGCGTAAGTTTTATCACAAAAGCCGGACTCGGTACTTCACCGATTACAAGTATCCCCTACACTCTAAGTCTTGGTTTTACGCCGACAGTCGGAATGTTTACGTTGGTTTTTAATATTTTTCTTATAATTCTTCAAGTAATTCTTTTAAGACGTAATTTTCAACTTCAAAACTTGTTGCAGCTGCCGATTATCGCATTGTTTTCATTCTTTATTGACTTAACAATGTCATTGCTCGGATTTATTCAACCGGAAACTTATCTTTTAAAGGTCATATCACTTGTAATCGGTTGCTTAATACTTGGTTTTGGAGTGTTTATGGAAATGGTCGCAAACGTTGCAATGTTACCGGGTGAGGCAACCGTCAGAGCGGTTTCTGATGTGTTCAGTACCGATTTCGGTAAAACCAAAATCGCATTCGATTCGTCTATGACAGTAATTGCGGCAATTTTATCGTTTATAATGTTCAAACACCTTGACGGCGTCCGCGAAGGAACTATCGTTGCCGCTATTCTTGTAGGCTTTATCGCAAGACTTTTCAAAAAACATATCGGCGGAATAGAAAAAATACTTATTTCTTGATTTTAGTCTTGACATTAGAAGATATTTATGGTATTATAATTAGGTAATTTGCCGATGTGGTGGAATTGGCAGACGCGCGGGACTCAAAATCCCGTGATGGCAACATCGTGTGGGTTCGACCCCCACCATCGGCACCAAATTTCCTATATACGGCTTCCGGTTGAGGAGGTAGCCGAGAGGGCATAGAAGTACCGCAGAAACGGTACAAGCTATGTCTTACGGCATTCCGTATATCGGAGTATAGCACAGGTGATACAAAAGCTTTCGAGGGCATTTTAATATCACAAACACAGGGGACAGCCTAAAGAGCCGATAGCGCCAACTGTCGGCTTGTCTGTTCTCCCAACAATAGGCGTACACAGAGAACACAACCAACCCAGATAGATTTTAAAGAGTACATACTGTATTGCTCTTGACGGCTTTGCAACCTTGTCCCATAGGCAAAAGCAAGTTACCGAACAGACTTTATAGCGTCGGCTCTGTCAGACCCGCCGTTTTTTTCTTAAAAAAGGGCGCACAAAAAAAACTATTAAACTGTTGATTTTCTAATAGTTTTCGTGTATAATTTATATCAGCGAAAACATAAAGAACACAAAAACTGAATACTTCGGAGTGTTACCGATATAAGAAAAATGTTACACTTTTCGACTTGATTTGTCAAGTAGTGTAACGCATTTGTAACATAAGGCAAGTTTGAATTTACCCTTTTAAGGGAAATTTAAAAAGCAATGTTACGCATTTGTAATATAATTTTTCTTGTGGAGGTAATTTTTTTATGGGAAAAATCAGAAACAGAAAGAAATGGCTTGCCGAGCCTACGAAGTTTTCATAGGGTTTAAAACTTGCACGAACAAAACATAGAGGGTTTACGCAGAAAGCAGTGTCGGAAGCGACAGGAGTGCCACGTCCGCGTATTTCAGAGTACGAAACAGGTGCGAAAATACCAAGCCCAAAAACTTTGGATAAACTTTTAAGGTATTACCTTGATGTAAGGCTTATATCTTTTTATGAGTATCCGAGAATTAAATCAGATTGGTCTGAAGCCGTAAGAGATAAGCACATTGCCAACTTCCCGTATATGAAAGATTGTTGACTACTGCGGTAGTAAGTGGTATAATAAACGTATGGCAAGCATTATGCTTAACACGTGTAAAAGGTCTGAAATTCAGCAAGTCCACTATCAAAACTACTGAATAAAAAAAGCACACCGAAGTGTGTTTTTTTTATGCAAAGGATTGCTCAAGCTGTTTAGTAGCCTTGAGAAAGTCTGTTTCGTCTATGCTATCGTAAATGTTAAGTGTTATTTGTACGTCTGCGTGTCCGAGCCAAGCAGAAACAACCTTGATAGGAATACCCGAACGGAGTGCAGTGTGGGCGAACGTGTGGCGCAGGACGTGAAAGCCCAACGGCTCATAAATGCCGATAGTTTCAAGATACCAGTGCCAGTTGTCAAGTACAGTACGATAAGAGATAGGACGACCTAAAGTGTTTGTAAAAACCATTTCAGAGCCTTTGGCGCGCCGTCTGCGCTTTGTAAGCAGAGTAAGCAACTCACCATACAAGGGAATCTGCCGGCAACCGTGCGCCGTTTTTACAGCTTGTAGTTCCCCCTTATAGTCTGTATGCTCGATACGCAAAACACCATTGAAGAAGTCAACATCAGACCACCTCAAGGCGATAAGCTCCCCCACCCTACACCCTGTAAAAAGTAAAGCTTTATAAAAGTCACCGTAAAACGTGAGATAAGAATTTTTTAAAAACCTGTTTATCTCATCGGAACGTAAAGGCTTTATTTTTTTCGGCTGTTTTTTTGGGAGATCTAAGTCCTCAAGCATAGACAAATTTTTAACCAAACCCAAAGATCGAGCCTTTTTTAAACTCTGCCGAACAAGTGTAAGCATATGCTTGATAGTAGACAACTTCAAACCGTCAACAACCATATTATTAATTAACTTCTGAATGTCTGAATTACTTAATTTTTTCAAAGACTTGTCACAAGTCACATGTGTAGCATATTGTAAATAGCTGTCGTATGTAGACTTCTTGACCATAACTTTTTTGTAGGTTTCAAGCCATTCGTAAACCCACTCATTTAATCTTTTTTTCATGAAATCACCTCAAGCAAAATTATAACATAGTCCGACAAAGGGGACACAAAACAGATAAAACAGTTTAAGAGTTTCGCTCCGCTCGCGCAGGCGAGCCGCACGAGTGCGCGGCTCTGTCTGCACGTCGCTCCGCTTCCCGCTTGGCGCGGCGCAACCTCGCCCACTGCGCTCGTCTGCGTCGCACTGGCGCTTGTGTAGCGCTTAGGGGAAGTCTTGCTGTGTCGAAGGCTTGCCCTGTGCCGTGAGCGTATGCTCCGTGGAAAGTCTGTCTTAGCCGTCCGCCGAAAAAGCAACCACGAAGCCTGCCTTGCAGGAAATAAAGGGATATTTATTGTAATTGGTTTTCGGCGCAATATTGCTTGAAAACCAACTACGAGGCAAGCAATAAATATACCTTTATTTTGCTTGCTTTTTAGGCTGTTTCTGCCCGCCCGTTTGGGGTGTATCTGCCACCGCTTGAGGTGTGGCTGTCGCTTTCCGCTTGCCTTGCACGTTGCGCACGGCTCGCTTGCGTAGTTCCTCCCCGACCACCACCCCTTTTTGACCGTCAAGGGGCGGAGAAAGTCTTTTAAAGGTAACTTAGTTCCTCCGCCCCTCGTCGGCCAAAATTACCGTAGCCGAGAATGTTTCGCAGAGTATTTGGTATTAATTCCGTTTACATAGTTCAAAACATCATATAAAGCCTTGAGTTGACCCTCTTTGTGTCCTTGCACAAAAGAATAATTGTGTAGTTCACTTTCTTGTGGAGTAGTCTTTTTTACTCTCTCAATTTCGTGGATAAGATAAGCGATTAGATCCTTTTTTAATAAAATATCTTTCATTTTTTCAAACCTCCAAACCACAGGGAACTCAAAATCCCGTGATGGCGACATCGTGTGGGTTCGACCCCCACCATCGGCACCACAAACCTTGTAAGCAGTAATGTTTACAAGGTTTTTCTTTTATTCCGACAGAATGTTTGCAAACAAAATTCGCCTGCAAAATTGTATAGGCTGCTACATACTATATCAGACGTTAAATCCCTAATCAAAATCACTGTGGCAATAACCCCACTCACATATTCATCTTTATTTTGAATACCCCAAAACAAAAAAGAAGAACCAAACTAATGGTTCTTCTTTTAAATTGTTATTCTTTTTTAATACTCGCAAGCCGCAAGAAGTATATCATTATATGCCCAATGTGTTTCAAGAACATCACTGAACGGGCAAGTTAATTTTTCAAGAATTTCAGGAGTCATTTTTCTATCAGTAATTCTGTTGATAATCGCGACTGCTTCACTTCTTGTAAGCTTATTATCAGGCAAGAATTCATCATTCTCATAACCCGTAACAATTCCCTTTTCTGCCAAGGCATTTATATACTTTTTACACCAATCAAGTCTTGCAATATCGGTAAATTTATCTTCGCCGTCCAACGGTTCAATATTAATATATCTTGCGATTATAGACGCAAATTCTGCTCTTGAAATCATATCTTCCGGACGGCATAAGCTATTTTCATCACCCGAAATATAATTCTTTTCTACTGCGAAATTGATATAATTCTGATACCATGTACCATCGTGTACATCGCTGAACTTATTAGCATATATCTTATTTACATCAAAGTCACCGTCAAGCACCGTCAATATCTTCGCCACTTCCGCACGAGTAATTGTATTATCCGGTCTGAATTGTACCACGCCGTTTTCTTCATAACCGCTTATATACGGTTCATGCTTGGTTATCGGCATTTCCGTTGGATTTGGTGTTTGATTTCCGTCATTCGGTTTAGGCGAATTCGTCGGTTCAACAGTCGTTATTGGTGTTTCGGTCGGAGTCGGTGTAGGAGTAGCTGATGATCCTTTATTTCCGCCGCTTGATCTCTTCTTTGTTATCGTTACATAATACTTATGTTCTACACCATATTTATTTTTCACTGTGTAGACAACAGGATTTTTTTCTGAATCTGTAAAGTCCTGCGCACCTTTTGGCGAATAATCGTCACCATGTATTTGCAAAACAGGTTCAACACTGTTAAGCTTTGCACTTGACTTCAACACCAATTTTACATTATCGTCTTCATACTCTGTTTCACCGTACTGTCCGTCAACAGTCAAGCTCTCCAAATACGGATCATCACCAACACGTTCAATATGTACCGTATAAGTTACATCTTCATCGGCTGCCGATGAAAGCGTATACTTAACAGGATTGTCCAAATTGCTGAAATCCTGCGCGGTATCGGCACTCGGTGATATTTCATCAGCGTCAAACGTGATTTGCGGTGTCACAGATGATAAATCATAGATATACGGTGATGATATATATATATCCGTACCATCTATCTTCGTTTCACCCTCTTGCACATCAGGCAATGTAAATTCAGTTATCTTACGAGTCGTACGTCTTGGAACTGTGATTTTTGTTTCACTTGAATAATTTGTATCAAAACCATCTATAACAAATTCAATTCTGTATTCCTGCTCACTTTCAGTATTGTAGTTAGTAGGAATATTAAGAGTTGCTGTTGCTGATTTATCTTCAAATGAAATTGTTTTTCCTTCTATCTTTGCACCACCGCTTATAGGCACTGCATACACCTTTACATCTTCAAAGAATATACCGTTCAAGCCTACTGTTACAAGTCCGCCCTTAAACGTTACCGGTGAAGTATAACTCACCTCGTTAATAGTAGGTTTACCATCTCTTGAAATATGTACAGTGTATTCTCTGTCCACATCATCCGCCGCCGATACCTTGTATACAAGTGACTTTGTTTCGTTATCAAAGTTCTGCTCCCCTTCCGGCGCATAACTGTCACCGTCAATTCTGAGATTCGGTGTAAGCTTGCTTATGTCAGTATCATACTGCACTTTTACATAAACATCCTTATCCTGTATATCAGCACTGCCAACTTGATTTTGAACATAGAAATTAGTTATAGTCCTCGTCTTACGTCTCGGAACTGTAACGGTTTTTAGCGGAACATACGATACATTTTCAAATCCGTCAACATCAAATACCAATGTATAATTCTTTGAATTTTCAGTATCATCATTTTCAGGCATTGTTATACTTGCAGACGCACTTCTGAAACCGTCCGTTACATCGCCGACAACTACATCATGGCATTCAATCTTGCTATTTCCGTCCTCCGATACGGCATAAACTTTCATACTTTCGTTGAAAATACCTGACATTTCAACCTTAACATCACTGCCCTTAAATGTTTCGGGAGCATTTGAAACCGATACACTTGTTATTGTCGGCATACCCGAACGCTTAACTGTTACAGTATATGTTTTTGAAACACCTCCGTCACCTGTCACGGTATATTGTACAGGATTTGTGAAATCCTGTGTTCCCTTTGGTGTGTAATCCTTACCGTCTATATCAACTTTAGGCGTCAACGCCGTTAAATCAGTCGTATAAGGCATATACAACGTGATTGTATTGTCGTCATCATTGATTTCGGCGTCCTTAGTCTGGTTGTTAATTCTAAAGCCTGTAATTCTACAGCTTTCTTTACGCGGTACTGTAACAATTCCCGACAGACCGATTTGCTGTTCTCTGCCGTTAATCGTTATTTTAAAGTCATATTTCTTATCCTCACTTGTATCATTTTGAGGTAATGTAACTTTACCGATTGCATGACCTCCGTAGCCGTCATATTCAAGCATTACCTTTTGAGTTTCTCCGTCACCGCGAGGTACTGCAACAACCTCCATTGTATCCTTAACCTCATCATCTCTTAAATACGGTATAAACTGACCTGTTATATCAACTGTTATATCAGTATCATTAAATGTTTTAGGTTGATTTATGTTTACGTTGTTTACCTTTGCAACGCCTTCTCTCAATACATTGATTTGATATACATTTTTTGTTCCGTCCTCTGCAATGACGGTGTATTCTTTTGTACTGTTCAAATCCTGTGCGTCTGTAGGTGTATATGATACACCTGTATGACTTACTTTAGGTATTACATTGTTTAAATTCGTGTTGTACGGTACATACAAGTACAACTTATTTCCGTTTCTTGAAATTTCACTTTGGTTTTCCGAAACAACAAAATCTGTCAATTCTTTTCTGTTCGACTTTCTTTCCGGAACGGTAAGCGTTGTATTTCCAGACAAATCCTGTTTTTCACCGCAAGCACTTACAGATAATTCATAAACTCTCTTTGTATCATTATCATTCTTCGGAACATTAAGCGTAGCAATGTAATTACCGGTTTCGTCAACCTGTGCGATTGCAGTTGATATACCGCTTCCTTCAGATTCACCGCTTACAAGTTTTGCACTTACGGTAATTGTTTTTTCATGGTTTAGTGCATTTGCCGCATTATCAAGATTATCACCGTTAATCCGAACCTGTACTCTGCTTTCCGAGTTTTGTTCAGGGTCTTCAAACGTTATGCTGTTCACTTGAGGTGCTGCCTGTTTTTCAACATGAACAGTATAATCCTTAGTTGTAACCTTATCCTCTGCTGTAACCGTATAAACTACATCAGATGTAAAGTCCTGCTCTGTAGCCGGCGAATATGTCGCATACATATCTTCAAGTTCAACATTCGGCAGCAATGATGTAATATCCGCGTCAAAAGGCATTGTAATGCTTATATTTTTACCTTGTTCACCCGATATTTTTGTATCGCCTATTTGATTATTGATTGTAAAATCATTTATACCGATAAGTCCGCGCTCTTTTCTCGGGACTCGTATAGTTGAATTAACACTTGTTTGTTCGGTATCGCCGATTTTAGCTTTTAATGTATATATTTTATCCTCTGTATCGCTTGTATTTTCAGGAATATTGATTTCTGCCGTATATATATCAACACCGTTTACAAGGTCATATGTTGCCTCGACAGGATCAAGTCCGTCATCAGAATAAATATATACCTTTCTGTTATTCTCGTTTTCCGCATTCTTTATACTGCTCAATGCACGTCCGATTATTTTTACCGTAACGGTAGAAGCCGCACTTGATGTTGGGTTTCTAAGGCTCAGAGATGTAATCACCGGAGTTGCCTCTTTATATATCTTAATCATATAATCGGCAGTCGTTGTACCGTCTTGAGCAGTTACCGTATATTTTGTTCTCGCATAGCCGTTTATATCAACAGTATATTGTATCGGTTTACCTTGGTCATTTGAAATTCTTCCGCCGATATATGTAAGTTTTGAAGGCGTATAATAATCTTGATACTCATGATCATATGGCATATAAACCGTGATTGTATGACTGTCTTCCGATTCATAAATTGTACTTTGACCAAGCTGACCGTCTATTTCAAAATCCGTTATACTGCACACACTTTTATCATAATCGACTATTAAGTTATTTTTAAGTTTTGTTTCTTTATTTTTAACAGCATAATATACTTCATATACAACAGGTTTTTCTGCACTTTGGTTTTCCGGAAGAGTTATCGACGCAACATAATTGCCGTCTGAGTCTTTAATAACGTCACTTTCTAAAACAAGAGGAATATCCTCCATGCTCTTTACTCTTATTTTAACGTTGCCTATAATTGACACACCTTTAACAGTAAAGTCAACTTTACCGCCTTTATTGTCTTTTTGCGAGCTGTCATAAGTAACCGACTCTACATATACGGAATATAAAATTCCTTCTGCCATTGCACTGTCAACTTCTATTGTACCTGAATAATCATCTTCGCTATAGCCTACACTCATATTATATGAACCGTTAGGAACCATTAAGCACAATATATGGTCGTCGCCAATATAATAATCTGTATCTTCATATGTACAAATATTTTCTGTTCCCTTTGCACCATTCAATGTTGCTTTTACTTGATAAAGATTATCTCCGTTCGCATTTTTAACTGTTGATGTACTGTTTTCGGCAATATTAATATACGTCTTGCTGTCTGTAATAAATTCACCGTCACCACCGACTGCAGTTCCGGTAACAGCAGTAAGATTTGTCGGTACACCTGTTATTGTCAGCTTCGTATTCGCCTCGGTATTTACTGCATTTGCACCTATTCCGCCTTGAACATCAAGCAGATTGGCAAGTGGATTTGTTTCTGTTGATTTTATAGTAGGCTGTGGATTGTTTGAATATGAATTTTTTACAGAAATGGCATTACCCATCATTGATCTTAATGTACAGTTACCGTCTATTGTTATATCAACATTTCCCATAATATTTATCGGAGTAGCAGAATTAGACATTTTTATGTCAAGATTCTTCAATGTAACAGGCGGAAGTTTCGTTGCCGAATCAAGGTTAACTATATTTTCTGTTGATGTTCCCGTTATTACATATCCTAAATCGTTGGTTTTATATTGTACACCGCCATAGGTTACATAAAGATCAGTTACATAAACACTGCCATTTGAAACATCATAAACATCGGCTTGCTTTTCGGTATGTTCTGAATCCAAAGTAAGATTTACAGTATACGTCACTTCACTCTTATCATTACCCGTTATTTTATACGTTGCTGATGTTGTATTATTAAATTTCATTGCATCTTTTTGAGTAAATGCACCGATAAATTCTATGTTAGGTGTAATATTTTTCAATATAATGTTATAAGGTACTTTTACAGAGATTACTCTGTTCTCATTATCTATAACAGTATCCCCGATTTGACCCGGAATTTTAAAAGAAGAAACACTTATCTCTGTATTGTTTGTACAATTAAATGTATTCTTTGACATCGAATCAACTTTTGAATATCTGTAATATATTGTACCGTTTTTATATACACGAATCCATTGATTCCCGGTATTTGCATACAAATACAACTTACCATTTTTGTCTGTACGTGTTTTTATTTTCTTTTCTGCACCCGTATCATTATCAGAAACAAGTGAGTATTCAACATCTTGCTCATCTGTTATTCCGTCAACCGTTGTTTCTACCAAATACTGATTATACTTAGTTGCAGGAATTGTTCCGGAATTATTAAACGCATCAAATGATGGGTCATTATTTGGTGTTGTTCCGAGAGTTGCGTCTACACTTCCGCCATTAATTGTAATAGCGCCGTACGGAGTCTTATTTCCACCGTTACCGATGCCGTAACCTGAGCCGTTACCGACAGCTTTAACATAACCGCCGTTTACAATGACATTTCCGCCTCGGCCGCTTGTTCCAGATGCACTGCCTGTACCGCCTCCGATACCTGCCGCATTACTTTCAGAATCATCATCGGCATATGCGTAAACATTACCGCCGTTTATAAGTACGTTGATACCCGAACCGTCCTTACCGCCTCCGATACCGGCACCACCATTTCCGCCATAAGCATATACAGTACCGCTGTTTACAGTAAATTGCTTCATATCTCCGATACCGGCGCCGTTTGCAGACTTAAATGTTATAACACCGTCATTATCACCCGAATCTTCAACAATAAGTTTTGAAGTAGCCGTTATACCTCTTACCGCCGCAAGATTTACAGATTGTGACTCAATTTTATTTGTGCCTTTCAGTCTAAGGGTCAGCTCAACATCGTCACCTATCGTCAATGCATTGTTTATAGATGAACGAGATAAAATATTAATATTATCTAAAACAATGGTAGGATTCGCACCCTGTACCACTTCAATTACATTACTTGTTTGACTTGTTGATTGAACTATATATATTTCCATATTCTTTGGAATATCATAGCTTGTTGTACCAACCGTAACTGTTACTATATCGTTATTATCATTGTTTTTTGTTATTTTGATATTTCCTTTTGAAATATCAAACTGCGATTTATCATCACCCGTCAAAGAAATATCTTTTGAATTATTAAAAATATATCCATTTAAAGTTGCTGTTACCTTAACACGAATTTTATGAGTTCCCTGCTTATAATGTGCAACTATATATCCGTCCACAACTTCTGCCAAATCACTGCTTATTGCTGTTTCATTTTCGTCAGCTGTTGTTAATGTATATGTACAATTAAGAATATGAGTAGGATAAGTACAGTCACTTGATTTTTCAAAATCAGTTGTTAATTTGATTTTTGTCTGTCCGACAATTTTATTTACAGTTATTTCATCAGGTACAGATAATTTAATTGATGAATTTGCATCTGTACATGTACAGTCTGAACCCGAATATTCTGTCAGTGTTGTTTGGTTTTCTATATCGTCTGTACGATATATTTTACCGGCATATGTTACGGCATAGCCTGTTGTATCTTCTGTTACATATACATACAGCTTTGCTTCGCTGTCTGTTACTGTTTTCCATGAGCCGACAGTAACTTCTTTATTTGCCATTTCAACTGCATCCGGCATTGTCAGAACTACTTGTTTAAGTTTATTTCCATCCTTATCTTGAACTTTGTCATAATCTGTGCTTCTGAACGTACCATCTACACTGCCGCCGTTTATGTATATATTATTTACACCAAATTGTTCTGTTGTGGGAGTCATTCTTCCCGGTCCTATGGAATAAGTCACCGAAGCATCGGCTGTTGCTTTAATATATCCGCCATTTACGATAATCTCCGCATTAGACTGACGCTCCACACCGCCTATGGCTGTTCCGTATCGTCCTGCACTCGCATTTATGATACCGCCGTTTATTTCTATTGTACATCCGCTGACATTACCAGATGTTTTTATACCTCCACCTATAGCTGTACCTTTCATTCCTCCGACAGCATTAATAGTACCGCCGTTTATTATAATCTTACCATGTAATTGATTTAGATTCGCACCGATTCCCGATGCTTGTGCAGTACCTGTTACATTAAGAATACCATCACCGTCAACAGTCAAAATCGAATAATCCGACTCTATACTATTTGCTGCCACATTAATACCTGCCTTACCGCTTTTTTTAGCAGTAACGGTATTTGTGCCGTTTATGTGCAAATTAACAACTGCACCGGATTCAATTATAATAGGCGAACTTGTTGCAGACGTCATCGTTACATTTTCAACCGTCAAATCCGCCTTTACACCTGTTTTTACCGTCACAATATTTGTAACATCAACAGAACCGATATAATATGTACCGTTTGTATTAATTGTCACATCACCGTTTTGTAAATCTGAACTTAGATCTGTTCCGTCTGTCATAGGTGCAACATCATTTTTATTTATATTTACAGTATCCGTTGAATTATCCAACGGTACGTTCGTAGCCGCTATATTTTCTTCCGTACTTTTTTCATTCGGAGATGAAGTTGCCAAAACCTCAGTCTGCTCCGAATTGATTTCTGTTTTGATTTCATCAGCCGACACCGCAAAATTCAATGTCGGTAAAAGCATTGATAAAGCCAATATTATAGAAACAGCTTTTCTTTTCATTTTAATTCCTCTTTTCATATATCTTAACAATGTATAGCTATCCTTATTATATATTTTATAATACCACAAAGCACTTGAAATTGTCAATATTATACACTGAAAACGGCTGTTTTTAACACCGTTTCTCAACATTTTTAACAAAAAAGAGTTATGACAAATCAACTCCAAAATTGTTTCATCATAACTCCAATGTCAAATTATAACCAAGGATAATAAGCTTCCAATCTTACAGAGAATCTGTTTCTGATTGCATTAACATCATTATTGTCAATCCTGCCATCCTTGTTTACATCCCAAATACGCGCTTGTTTTACGCCGTTTGCATCAGCATCCTTACCAACAAGATTATTTGCATCAATACCGTTTACTGCGCCGTCACTGTTGACATCACCTATTCTTCTGTCCACAACTAACAAATATCTCTCCATAGTCGAATCATTGATTTGATATGTAACCTTATACAAGCCTTCTACTCCGGATACGGCACTGACCGTTCCTTTTATAGTATCAGATGTCAAACCGTCATTTATATTCACGCCCGGATCAACAAATTTATCAAGACCGCTTGTTATTACAGTATATTCGTTACCGTCTGCATCAATGTTATTTATAGGATTATATGTAATATCGGCACTGCAGTCCTTCGGCAAATAGTTTTCACTGAATTTGTGATTTGCCTTTAGGTAATCCAACGCTTCTTTCTGCCATTCCGCATCATGCGTCGTATCCTTATAAATCATAGCAGCCGGTGAATTACCCAAATTAAATGTATATGTAACATTAACAGTCATTGTTGCACTGAAAGAATTGTCTAAAGTATAGTTGCTGTTTGCAAGTTCAATTACTATATCATACACACCTGCATTTATAACACTGTTAAGTTTTGTTTCTGTATCACGTTTAACGTATTTTACGGAATACAAATCCGATGCCAAAGCCTCGGTCGGTGTAACCTTTGCGGTATGTTCGTTACCGTCATAATCAACTACATTGTCTGTAACCGTAAAATTAACTGTTTTCGGCATAACCGTTATTGTTTTCGATGATGTTTCATCTGCAATATAGTTGCCGTTCGGGAAAGTAATTATTATATCATATACACCGACATCCGTAATTTCAGTCAAGTCAGTTTCTGTACCTTGCTTACGGTATGTTATTGTATATTTACTGTCATCATACGGTGCGTCAACCGTCATATTCGGTTTGTGCGTCTTTCCGTCATATACCCAGCTTTCATCCGTTGTAAAGTGACCCGATTGCGGACTTATTGTAAGTTTATTATCATAATCATTTCCGATTGAATACACTATATCATTATCAAGTGTAATTTTTATCGTATAAACATCTGCATCGGTCGGATTTTCTACAGTTTCACCCTTTGAATTAGTGTATGTAACTTTATATCCAATGTCTGCGGGATCAGAAGAAACAGTTGCCTTATGACTGTTTCCGTCATATGTAAACGATGTATTTGTTACCGTAAAGTTTACATTTTCACCTATGATTTTAATTGTACATTCGTCATATATCGTTTCATAGTTAGGGTTTGTTGTATGCACCCTTGCAGTATATATACCGCTTGAAACAGGCACATCGGTTGTGTATTCACCGCCGTTTCTGCTATACTCAATAACATATCCTGCCGCAGGCGGTGTTACCGTTACGTCAGCTGCCGTAAGCGGGTGAGGTAATTGGTCATATTGATATTCTTTGTCACCGCTTAATGAAATTGACGCACCTTGACGTTCAATTTGAATATGCGTATCACCCTCACGTTCCGATATGATACAACCCGATACATAAACATCAATATAATATGTTCCGGCATCTGTTACCGACGAAAGATTATCTTTACCGTATCTTATAATCGGTACAGCGTCTGTCAGTTCGCCACCGTTCAAATCATAACATTTAACTGTCGCTGTATAACTGTTTCCGTCATATATAATATTCTTGGGAGCAGTTACATTAATCTTGATAGATCTCGCTCTTATATTAATCTTAAATGTAACATCTCTGTATGTACCGTCTACATTACTTATACGGATATTCATATTAGCATAATATCCGGCACTTGTCGGAGTACCCGTTATTGAACCGTCCTCGTTGACAGTAAGACCTGTTGGTTTAAAACCCGATATAAATTCAAAACTATATCCGTCATTGTTTCCGCCGCTCATTGTTATTTGTGCTGAGTACGGCTTATATGCCTCACCCATAGGAAGCGACGTTGTATCTACGCTAAAGTCAGCCGCATGAGCACATACACCTGCCATAAGCATTGCTATCATTATAATCAAAAATGCAGATATTTTTTTCATTTATTACACCTCTTTTCCGTTAAATCAATTACACAGCTTATTATTTTAATTGTTATTGCATTTCCGAAAGCATTGTCCAAAGATACGGACAATGCCATTGGAAATGCAATAACACAGGGCGATAACCGCCCTGTGTCATTACATTGCTTTATTTATCGCATTTATTATAATTCGATATTTATTAAGCAGCAGGAGTTGCTTCAGGAGCTGTTGTCTTTTCAGGAGCAACAGTTTCTTCAGGAGTTACTGTTGTTTCAGGAGCAACAGTTTCTTCCGGTTTTACTGTAGGAACTACTGCATTTGCGCCAACCATTCTTTCATTTACTGCAAGAAGAATGTCTGCCTCTGCCCAGTGACCTGCAATGTCATTAGGAGTAAATGTTACGATTGGTGTTGATTCTACAAGAACTCTGTTGATAATTGCAACAGCTTCAGCTCTTGTTAGCGGTGAATATGGACCGAATGTACCGTCTTCATAACCTGAAACGATATTCTTGTCAGCAAGAGTTTCAATGTAATCCTTAGCCCAATCATTTTCAGTTACATCTGTGAAGATGCCATTGTATGAAATCAAATCATATCTTTGAGCTCTTGCGATAACTGCACTGATTTCGCCTCTTGTGATTGTATCCATAGGTCTGAATGTACCGTCTTCATAACCGCTTAATACATCCTTATCTTCAAGATAACCGATGTACTTGTTGAACCAAGCGTCTGAATCAACGTCAGGGAATGATGCTTGATACATACCGTCAGGTAGATCGTCACCATAGCTTAGTCTTGCAATCATAGCTGCAAGTTCGCCTCTTGTGATGTTGTTATTTGGTAGGAATGAACCGTCATCATAACCTGAAGCGTATGGCTTTGTATATTCTGTGTTGATTACAGGTGCTTCTGTCGGCTTAACTGTTGGTACAGGTGTTGCTGTAGCTTCTTTAACAGTTACAGGAATATTTTTAACTATGCCGTTAACCTTAACCTTAACAGTTGCTGTACCCTTACCAACCAATGTGATGTTACCGTTTTCGTCAACAGTTGCTACATCTTCATTTGATGATGTCCATGTTGGTTTAGCTGTTGAGCCTGTTACAGTAGCTGTAACTTTAATCTTATCACCTACAACACCGGAAACAGTATCCTTATCAAGTTTAATTGATACGCTGCTTCCGCCACCGCCACCGCTGCTCTTCTTAGCGGTGTAGTAAAGATTGATATTGTCGTTGCTGTCCTTTGGCAAGTTAGCTACATCTGCTGATGTTGTGCAAGCTGAATCTGTGAAGTATGCTCTGAATCTTGAAGGTGTGTATTGAAGAACATTAGAATTGAACTTACCGAATGTAGTGTCATCCTTAACTGCATTAATTTCTTCATCATTTGTATAAACCTTATATTCAGGTTCTGAGCCGGCTGCTGCACCATTCTTATAAATATTTACTAAGTATTTATAAGTTGTAGCTTTTACTGTAGCAGCATCTGAAGCAGGTGCTGAAGTTGTAGCAGCTGTTCTTACAAGTATTGTGTATTCTTTATTTCTTACTGCATTTTCGATTGTTGTTGTACCTGCTGCTGCCTTAACCCATGTTGCACCATTGTCTGTTGAATATTCAAAGTCGGCTGTTGTATCGCTTAGAACGATATTGTTTGTCTTCTTATCAGCTTTAGCTGTTACATTTTCCGGAGTTGCCGGCTTAATTACAGCTGTTGAGTTGTTAATTATTGTTGAGCTTGCAGGTAGGTTAGCTTCATCAACAATTTCATAGTTTTCATTATCAGCCTTAATATTTGATACTTTGATTGTGTTTGTTCCGACATCTTTACCGTCAAATTCCCACTTAGCAGAAATATTAACTGTATCGCCTACTACAGTTACACCTTCCTTAACAGTTGCTGTACCTGTTGCAGTTGTTGTGCCGTCATATGATTTACTTTCAGGTTTGAATATGATGTCTGAAAGTTTGATTGGTTTTTTCTTTGCTGTTAGAGTAATTGTCTTAGTCTTTCCTTTATAAGTAATTGTTACTTCTGTGTCACCGTAAGGAAGAGGTTCAGCAGGTTTAAATGTTGTACCATCTTTCTTTGTTAGTGTGTAGTTTGTAACAGGAACCTTTATTGCCGAAGTACCTGTACCATATACTGCATTAACTACCAAGTCACTCAAGTCAGGTGTCAACTCAGGATATGTGTATGTTACCTTTGTAGGCCCTGAAATTTCTATATCTGAGAAAGCTTCTTGAGTTACGCTACCCTTAACATTTACTGTTGCAGGAGTGAATGAATAGTTAGCTGCATCTGTACCTGTAAGAGCCTTTTCTGTAACTTCTACATCAGGAGTACCCGGTGTCTTTACATCATTAGCTGCATATTTATATGTAAATGGAAGTGTTACGTTATCTCCTTCAACTATAGATGAATTATCCTTAGTTAGTACCAATGAGCTATCAGCAGTTACATCAGCTGTAGCATTAGGGTTAGCCTTAACTGCAGGAACTTTTATAGCATCAGCATTAACTGTAAGAGTCTTTGCTGTAATTGTTGCAGCTGTCTTAAGTGTACCGTCAGCATTAATCTTATCTGTATCCGGTGCAAATGTGTACTTACCGTTTGTTTCCGGTAGTGTAGTTGTTAGTTTAATCTTCTTATCTGTGCCTACATTTTTATCTGTATATGCAAATGTACCTGTAACTGTGTATGAGTCTTTACCTACAAATGCTGTAGCTGAATCCTTAATTGAAATTGTAGGTGGTGTTTGATCTGCAGGAATAGTTAATCCGCCATCATATACCTTTGTAATTGTTGCGTCTGATACTGTGTAGTAAACTGTCTTTGCAGCTACAGTAATCTTAGCTGATGAAGTAAGTGTTTTATCGCCATAGATAAAGTTAACTGTCTTATCTTTCATATCAGGTGTGATAACAGTGTCAGCTTTAACAGGTGTATCACCGATTTTAACTGTAATACCTGCTGCTGCCAAATCATTATATGAGATTTTGCCTGTTGAGTTATCATCATATGTAACATTCAACTTAAGGTCATCTGTCTTAAGCTTATCGCCATATGTATAAGCTGTCTTTCCACCGCTAATTGTTGCACTCTTAATCTTCTTTGCACCAAGTGTAGCAACTGAAACTACAGATTGTGTATTGCTACCTGCATTTGTGTAAACAACGTAAACCTTGTGATTACCATCAAGCATAGGTTCTGTAATCTTTGTGCTTGCTGTTACAGCTGTTGCTGTCTTAGCTTCTGTTTCGCTTGTTGCAATTACAACTTTGTAATTGCTGTCAAAGTTATCAAATGCTACATCAGCACCTGTTGTTTCTGATGCTTTCTTAGCTTTTACAACGATACCTGTTGGATCGAAGTTATCATCTTTGTTGTATGATGTCTTAGCAGCATTGTTTGTTGATGCTGAAATTGTAATATCATCATAATTTGATGTTACTTTAAATGGTGCACTCTTAACTGTTGTATCAGACTTAAGTGCTACTACAAAGTAGTTGTCGCCGTGAGCATATTTGTCAGCAGCTGTTACCTGAGCATTAACGGTACCAGCAGCATTAGATTTGTAAATTGCCAAGCCATTACTGACATTTTCATAGTTTGTGAATTTAAGATCAGTAGCTGTGTCTTTATTATTCTTTTTTACATTAACTGTTAAATTATTAAAATTAATATTTGTATCATCATAAATGTTAGTTGGTATTGTATTGTTGTTTACTGTGATTTCTGTAATTGTTACAGGTTTTACAACATATTTACCAATCTCAACAATTTTACCTTTATATTCTGCATACAAGACCTTATTGTCTATATCTTTTATTTCTGCTTGAGATGCTGGAACTGCAGTTAATCCAGTTGTACTTGTTGCGCCTGTTGCTCCGTAGTAGAACTTAACATTTGCCATATCTGTAGCTGTAAGATCTTTATCACTATTATCGCCATAGTGACCTGTAAGTTGTAAACCTGTTGTGTTAAGTGCACTTCCAACAAATTGATTTGGTATTGTATATGGTGCATTTTTAACTTTAATACTTTCTAAGCTTGCTCCAGCAATATTAGCATAAATATTGATAGCAGAAGTATCTAAATCAAATAACGTTCTTATATCAAGGTAATCATCATCATCACTTGGTTCAAATGAACCAGCATTACCATATTCACCAAAACTAATATTGTAGTCAGTGTCATCAAAACTCAATACATTTGGAACATTTACTGTTGGTGCATCTTTTGCCAATTTAAACTTTATCATACCAATATACTGATCATCAGATCCGTTATATCTAACTGACTTTGGCTTTATACTAATGTTGACACTATTTGGCGTTATATCAGAAGCATCGTCATTCAACAAATACTTTGTTGTTGCTTTATTAGCAAAAATAGCAGAAGTATTCTTTGCACCTATCAAGTATGCAAATCTACTGTATGAGTCACTCAAATAAGTATCTGCGGGTTTAATATACTCTGAGTTGAAGTTTAGCTTTACAAACATACTATTAAGTCCACCCTCGTCACCAACTGCAGCCTTAATATTTGTTATACCGGAAAGCTTAATTCCAACAAAAAACTCACTATCTTTTGTAGTATCTTCAAGAGCTGTCATTTTTTCCACAAGAGGTGTTGTGGAACCAGTTTGATTCTCTGCATTGTCATCATCAAAGCCTTCTTTATACTTAAATAATTCACAAGAAATTTTGGCTTTTGATGTCCCATCTACCAATCGATCATCCCCTGCTGCAAAGACATTGGGCATAATGCTCAACATCATTGAAACAGAAAGGAAAATCGACAAAACTTTTTTTAATTTCATCTTTTTTCTCTCCTTTTAATTTGTATTTGTTTGTGTATTTGGTAACTCACTGTACCATTCCTCTATAGGATTGTTATTAACCTTTTTATCAGCTGCTGACAAGCCCTTGTATTTATTCATATATTGATAAATAGGATTAACATCCTGTAGATTTACTGAACTTGTAGGATTTAAGTCAAGGCATCTGTATAAATATATCTGTCTTGCTGTTCCTGTAATAACATTACTATTACCTGTTGTGTTGAAGTACATATCCGGTTTATTAAAGAATTGATAAATTGGGTTTGCATCCTGTAAGTTAACAGAGTTAGAGAAGTTTGTATCGCCTCGAGATTGCAAAACAATCACATATCTATTAACCGTTATCGTTTTACCTGTTGGTTCATCAACGAACGAATATGTCATTGTGTATTTATCAGGTCTAATTAATGCGTCTTCAAAAACATTTGCTTTAAATGGTCTTGTTAGTTCCGTAATCAAATAATTTGAAGGCTGATCCACTATTTCAATATTTTGTTCTTTATAGTTACCATCATATATACCATTAATGCTCAAATTTTTAGTCATTCTCTGAACGGTTATCTTTCTGGTAACATTTGTTACTTGATTTCCTGCTGAATCTGTAGCAGTAAATCCAGGGTCTACAAAATACTTACCATTATAAACGAATATCGCATAATCATTTCTATCCATATTTATGTCAGGATTATTTAAGGCTACTAACTGTTCAGGTGTCATTGATGCGATACTCTTTGCTTCTACCCATGCTCTATATGAATAGGTATTAATATTAGTCGAAAGACCTGCTGTTGTTCCTGTTCCTGATTTTAATTTACTTTGAACCGCAGTCGGAATATACGGAGCTTTATAAATATTTTTTTCATTAAATGCTGATTTTGCTGCAGTTTTATCAGTAATTGCTGAATCCTTCATAATTTCACCATATGGTGAGTTACCATAGTTCAAAGTAATCTTAGCTTCAACAAGTTGTTGAACATGGAATGTATATGTCAATGTAGGTGCATCATTATCTGTACCTGCTTTTGTTGTAATAGTGATAGTATTTTCTGTTTGTCCCTTATTTGTAAGAGGAGCCTTAATTGTGTATGTACCGTCACCATTCTTTGTAGGTGTAAGAGTTGTACCGTCTGATGCTGTTATTGTTGTAGTATCAGGATTTGTAAGTGTTACATTAAACTGAATGCTATCAGCATCAACATCCGGAACTCTTACATAATAATCCTTAATTGCAGGAGTTTCCGCATTATCAAATGCTACATCATTCTTATACTGGCTATCTTTAAACAGTAATGCAGTTGAATCAACTGTTGAACCCTTGACAGAATTAGCTTTTATTTCTTTAATCGAAGGGTCATTTGCAAGTACTTCATAAACAATGTTTCCGCCAACTTTGGCATCTGTATATTCAGCATAGCCTGTTGTCTTACCATCATAAAGTAATACCGCTTCTGTTGTTGTTGACTTAACCGAATCAATAACATAGTTTGAATTAGCTTTTAATTCAACAGCAACTACATACTTACCAACCTTTGTAATGTCAGTAACTTCACTTAATTCACTCTTCTGAATATTTCCGTCAGGAGTAGCACCTGCGTCGGTCCATGTGTAATACTTAATGTCATATTCGCTTTTTCCGACTGTATTGCCTGTAGCATCAACTACAGTGATAACAGGGTCCTTACGAGATGAACCTGCTTTTTGTTTTTGAGTATCAGGATCTACATTTACTGTAAGTTTTGCTGATGTTACTTCAAATGTTGAATCCTGTACACCGATTTTATAACCGTTTGCATAAGTTCCGGCATTATCAATAGAAATTGCTATTGTATAAACACCGACATTTTGAATTGTTGTTGCAGCATTATTCTTATCTGTTACAGTTGCAGTAAAGCCTGCCGGAAGCGTTGCATCTTTTGCAATATCGCTGTCCGCTACTTTTGTATATGTAGTTTTGCTTGCATCATCATATTTAATTTGATAAATATTGTACTTAGGCGAAATAACTTGTCCTGTATATTCAGCATTTGCATTTACAAGCTCAACCTTCAAATACTTAAACCATGTTGCATAATAAGTTTTATCAGCGTCTATTTTTGTATCCTTATCAAACTTAGTACCGGTACCGTCAAACGCTGTCTTCCAGCCGTCAAATTCAAATGTACCGTTTGTTGGTTCTGTTATATCGTATCCGATTGAATCACCTTTGTATAGAGTGACTACACGAGGAGATGTGTCATTACCCTTAAGATCCAAGTTCTTGTTAAATGTAACATTAACTTTGTCAGATGTCGGAACTGAAGGATCTATATCCCATTGTGCATACAATGTTGTTTCATATGCAGTATTTGTACCTGCAATTTCCTTTAGTGCATCCTTAAGTGTCGCTTGGTCTATTTTTGTTGTCGAATCAACAGTTACACCGCTGCCATCAGCTTTTGTGTTCCAACCTTTGAATACATAATGTGTTCTTGTTGGTTGATTTGGCATCATATCGCCAAGTGCATCACCAAGATATGGATATACATACTTTGGATTTGCATCTGTCACTGCTGCATTTGTTTTGTTTCCTGTAACATTACTGTCAAATGTAACCTTTACACCATTGTTCTTAGGAATATCATCCGGAATAACATTTTCTCCCGGATTTACATTTGCAGCTGCCCAATATGCGTATAATGTTACTGTTGTAGGAGCTGATGCCTCACTGCCTTGTGCCGCAAGAGAAACATCATTCAATGTAGGATATTTTGCTGAAGTAACAAAATTACCTGATCCGTTAGGTTTAGTATTCCATCCTATAAATACATAATTTGTTTTTGTAGGATTCTGTGCAGGATCTGTATAGTTTGCTGTAGGCGCACCCACAACGTCATTATATGTACCTACACCACCATTTACATCATATCTGATTGTAATATCCGACAGCCATTTTGCATAGTAATCAGTATTACTGTTTATTGGCTTTGTCTTGTCAAATGCCGTAGTTGTCATTGACAACGAACCGCCTGTTACTGTACCTCTATACCAGTTATCAAACGTATAACCTTTGTTGGTCGGTGCTGTTACATCATAGCCAAGAGAGTCACCCTTGAAAATTGTTACTGTCTTAACGTTTGTACCACCGTTGCCGTCTTTGTTATCATTAAATGTTATTGTTACTTTATCATTAGCATCAACATTATCAGCAATATCCCACTGTGCATATACAACCAAGTTGTATTTGCTTCCATTAGCTGTTACACCGTCAAGTGTTGTTGTTATTGCTGTTGCATCTGTAAATGTTGTACCTGAGCCATCTGCTTTTGTATTCCATCCTACAAACTTATAATTTGTTCTTGTAGGAGCTTCCGGCATCAATGTACCAAGAGCATCTCCAAGATGCGGATACACATACTTCGGATTTGCATCCGTTACTGTTGATGAAGCACTTCCTGATGCATTACTGTCAAATGTAACTTTTACACCATTATCATTAGGTGTTTCATTACCCGGTAATTTACCCGGTGTTACAGGAGCATCTGCCCAGTATGCATACAATTCTACCGGATTTGTTCCACCGGCAGCTGTTGAAACATCATTTAATGTAGCGTAATCAGCTGCAGTAATGAATTTACCTGAACCGTTTGCCTTTGTATTCCATCCTACAAATGTATAATTTGCTCTTGTAGGGTCTGAAGGTGCTGTATAAGATTTTGAAGGTGCACCTTTGTCTGTAGCAAATGGTGTTGCCGGAGTTGTTCCGTCGTTAATGTTAAAGTTTACAGTAATATCAGATTTATATGTTGCCTTTACCGTTATATCTGAATTTACTGTTGTTGTCTTATCAAAATCTGAATTATCGGCTGTATTTACCCACTTATCAAAACTATAATTTGTTTTCACCGGTGTTGTTGGCATTGCATCGCCAATCGAATCACCTTTACCGACAGTTATAGTTGTCGGAGCAGTAGGTGATGTTGCACCGTCATAATCAAATGTTACAGTTACTTGGTCTCTGCCTGAATATGTCCAATGTGCATATGCTTTTTTATTTTCATTTAATTCAAATGGTGCATTAAATTTATCAGCATTTGACTGTGATAAACCTTCATACCAACCTTCAAATGTGTATTTGTCGCCTGTTGCTGAAGTTTTTGTTGGATCAGCCGGCATTTGATATGCGTAAATAGTGTCTCCCTTTACAACCGTAATTGATGCAGGCGAAACTGCTCCATCGCATCCTGTAGAATCAAATGTCAATGTTACTTGATTATTTTTATCTGTTGGTTCCCACATTGCATAGTAATCAGCGTCCGCTGAAACTGTCAATGCTTTTAAGTCATCATTTGTATATGATGTACCTGAACCATTAGCCTTTGTGTTCCAACCTGCAAATGTATAATTTGCTCTTGTAAATGTTGGAATATCGCTATCTGTTAGGCTTGCATCTTTGTCAACTGTCTTTTGAGTTGTCTTATCTGTTGGACCGTTGTTTTCATGGAATGTAACTGTTAAGCTCTGTGTCCATTGAGCATATACATCGCTGATTGCTGAAACGTCAGTTGCAGATGAAGTATTTGTACCATCATCAAATACGATTTCATCGCCACCGTTTGCTTGTGTAAACCAGCCCTTAAATGTATATCCTGCCGGTGTTTCAAAATCAGATCCCGAACTACCAACTGTTGGTTTTTGTGATTCAGCAATCGTAGCACCTGCTTTCGGTGATACTGTAACATCCTTGGTTGTCTGTGTACCTGATGGATAGTTACTGTTGAATGTAACCGTGTGACCATTAACATATGTGGCATAAACTTTTGTATCTGCTGTTATCTTTGTTGCTGTCGTAAATTCTGTTGCTATTCCTGTATCGCTCGGAATATAGTACCATTTATCAATAAACTTTCCTGAAGGCACTGAAAAATCTGCAGATGTAGGAAGTGATGCTCCTGAAATAGAGCTTAGGCTACTATCTTCAGCAACTTTTGTATCTTTATTTACTATATGAGTACCATATGTTTTTGTTGTTTCATCATAGCTGTCATAATATGATACTGTATATGTTGCCGGTGCAACATTTACTGAAGATGTATCAATATTAAACAATGGTCTGATATCAATACTATCATCATCTTCGCTGTATTCGTAAGAAGCTGATGAACCATTTGAACCAAAACCTATATTAAAGTCAGTATTATCACTCTCATGTTCTATAATTTTTGTGCCATCAGGTATTTCACTACCATCCTTAAGGAATTTAAAGTAAAATAAAGCAACATATGCATCACTATCACCGGTATAAGATGGTGTTCTACTTTTCAAGGCATAGGTAATTACATTAGCATTTATATTACCCTCTCCAACACCATAACCCATGGTAGAGCTATATATCGATTCCTGATTTTTTCTGCCTCCCAATCTATTTGGCATATCGGCAGAATAATTATTTTCTTCACCATCAACTAAAGCTATATATTCAGAATTAAAATGAAATGGTATACTCATATTAAAAATACCATCTGCACCAGCCCTAATACTTTTTAAATTAGATATTCTTATACCTAATACAAAAACATCTCCCTGATGTATATCAGCTCTATCAGGCGTGCTAACCTTTTCTGCCACTATCGATTTATGATCATTAGCATATGCCCCATCTGCATCCGTATATGATCCACCATTTCCTGCCAAATCATAATCAGATTTAAAATTCATATAATCATAGATTATATCTGCTTTTGTAGAACCATCTGTAAGACGTCCATCGTCCGCAAATGCTGTGATAGCATTCAAAGGAAAAATGCTAACTAACATTGACAGCACAATCATAAGTGCCATTATTTTTTTACTCTTCATCTTTTTTCTCCTTTCTTTTCCTTTGTCATATTGAATCCGGCAACTCAACATACCATTCCTCAAGCGGATTATTGCTATTTGCTTTATCTGTACTTGATAAGCCTTTATACTTATTTGTATATTGATATACCGGATTTGTATCCTGCAAATTAATCGAATTTGTAGGTTTTAAATCTAAGCATCTATATATATATACCAACCGAGCAGTACCAGTTATAACGTGATCTGTTCCCTCAGTTTTAAAATATGTATTAGCATTATTAAAATATTGATACATTGGATTTACATCCTGCAAATTAATTGACCCCGAAAAATTTGCATCTCCTCTCGGCTGTAAAACAACCACATATCTTGCAGTCTCTACCTTTTCATGTGTATTGTCATCTTCAAATGAGTATATCATCTTATATATATCAGGTCGTATAAACGCACTGTCAATATCACCTTTTACATATGGTTTTGTTATTTCTGTAAACAAATATTTTGACGGTTGATCTAAAATGTCAATATTTTTTTCTACATAGTTACCATCATATAAACCATTGATACTCAAACCCTTATTCATTCGTTGCACAGTTATTCTACGATCTAATTTATCCACTGTTTTACCTAATGAATCCTCGGCTACAAAGCCCGGATCAACAAAATATTTTCCATTATAAACAAATATTGCAGTTTCATTTTTATCCATATTGATATCTGGATTTTCCAAATCCTCAAGCTGTTGAGCTGTCGCTGTTTTTAAACTTGCAACATCAACCCATGCTCTATACGAATATGCATCTATATTAGTTCTCAAAGTAGTGCTATTTCCTGTTGAGGATTTTATTTTAACAGCAGCATCTGTTGGTATATATGGGGCTTTATAAATATTCTTTTCATCAAATGCATCTTTTGCCTTTTGTTTATCAGAATCAGCAATATTAGAAGCCTTCATGATTTCGCCATATGGCGAATTACCGTAATTTAATGTAATCTTCGGTTTCAGCAATCTACGGATATATACCGTATATGTTGTACCTCCGGCTGTAATTGTAACAGTATTATTATATCCGTCGTTTACAGTCTTGTCCAATTCAGCAAGATCAAATAAATCTGACGAATACTTTTTAGCGTCTGATGCTGTCACATTGACGCTTGCCGAATTAACAGTTACAGTCGGTTTTTCGGATGAACTTACGTCCATTCTGATTTGTTCCGTTTCATTAAGAACACTTACATAATACGTTTTAGTTTCCGCTTTAAACTTATCTTCTTTTAAAGTCTTGTCCGATGATAAATAATAAGTTGTATCCGGTGACGGAGTCGCTACCGGATCTGACGGAGTTTCTCCCGGTTTTACCGCAACTATATCATCTATTGCATCATTTGTTCCAAACAGACTTATATCGCCACTGAAATCAAATAAATTTTTAAGGTTAGTATCATCCGGAGCCGGATGTGTCGTAGCAAACCATGATGCATAAGGATTTGTACCGTCACTACCGGAACCGATAGCAAACGTATCTCCTCCTCGAACCATACTCAATACAGTAGGATTCTGGTCTGCCGCAGTTTCATCGGGAGCACTCAAAAGAACGAAAGGCAATTTCAACAAATACTGCTTTGAATTACTTGCCAAGTCTTTAAATCTTAACAGCGAGTCCCCTTTAAATACCACACCCACATAGCACATTTTCCAACCGTCTAAAGCACGTTGATTAGCTTCTGTGCTGTTTTCTCTATCACTTAACGTAGTATCTATATCGCATTCACGAACAGATGTAATCTCATATTGTGTATCATCCCACCAAGCACTGCTGTCGCCTGTTGAACTCAGGTTTCCCTTTACCAACTCATCATTCCAGCTTTGTTCCGCAGTTGAAGATGCAGTTGTTTTATCCCAATACGGCTTTACGTAATTCGGATCATATTCAAACGCTACATCTAACGAATAAACACCGTCAGTAAACAACGGTAAATCGTTTACATTTTCAACGCCGATACCTACCCAAAATTCAAGCGGATTGGTTAAGTTTACATCATCTTTGCTAAATCCTGCTTTACCGGGGCTTGCATCATTTGGTGTAGAACCTCTGCCCATAAAATCTACAGACAAAGTTCTGTTTGTTGCCTGTGTTTCTATATTTTCGTATTCATCCGCAGTAGCAGGAATACTAATCATACATACAGCACACATAGATAGTGACGTAAATCCTGACACTAAGCTTTTGAGAATCTTATTCATTACGCACCACCTCCATCATTAGTATAGAACTGAATCATTTTTTTAGCACGTATATTATTTGCATCTATCAAATTCACCGCTCTATCTTTATTTACATCGCAGATACGATATCTATTTATCAATCCGCCAACATCATAACCTGTAACATTTGTGTTGTTAGCTAAATCTGCGCTGAATCTGTTTCTTATTCTTGAAACATCTTTTGTATCTGCTTGTTTATCATTATTGACATCTCCAAGAGTATTAAGCAAGATTAACGGTCTTTTTATTGAAACGATTGAACCGTCAAAATCTGCAAACGAATAAACAAGTTCATATTTATCAGGTCGGATTCGTTCCGCATTTAATTCGGATATTGTACCGCTCGACGGCAGATTGATTGTCTGTGCATTGACAGATGAATAATCCGTAGAACCGCCATCTTGATATGCCGCATTTGTTTCCGTTAAAACATTTACCGTTATCTTTTTGGTGACATCGGTTACCGCTCCGCCAATCGAATTAATAACACTTTCATATCCCGGGTCTGTAAAAGTTCCCGAATTCAAAACAAACAATGCTGTATCATCCAAATCATAATTCACGCCCGACGTCCAAGCTTCACCGCAATAATTTACACCCACTGTTGCACCTGCCGGCGTATATCCTGCAGTAAATGTATAATCATTTTTGTCAAATTCATTTTTAGCCGTCGCCTTATCCGTTATTGCCATATCACGCATAATCAAGCCATACGGCGAGTTACCATAATTAAATTTCATCAATTTGGACTCTTCTATTTTTCTGTAAACGTGAATCTTATACGACCTTGTAACTTCGCCTTCATCAGGATCGTCATTAGGATCATCATATGTCATCGTCAATGTAAGCAGGTTATCAACAGGGCTGACATCAAGCTCTATATCCTCTGACTTATAATAATTATCCGTTGCGTCCTCCGTTGGCGTGGTCAATGTATCAGTTACAGAATTATGTTCACGCGAAAGAGACAGCGTCGCATTTTTTGCTTCATCTCTAAGTTTGAACCAAAGCTTTACTTTGTCAACACTATTTGGCACTGCAACATAATACTCACGTTTTACAGGGTCAAACTTTACAATTTTCCAATTCTGATCATGCAAATCCTGATCATTGTCATTTGTATCTTTAACCATAAGTTCTGTCGCTCTGAGTTTCGCTCCAAGCGACTCTTTAAAGTGAGCCGTTATTTTAACATTTTCTGCCGGCATTTCAAATGTCGTATTAGCCAATGTACTGTCTGCGAATGTCACATTACCGGTTTCACATGTCCATCCGGTGAAAACGCAATCTTCTTCGGGAGTTGCTGTTATTGAAACAGCTTCACCTTCACTTGCAGTATATAATCCCGAGTCCGTTTCCGCTTTACCATATTTTGCATTATCAGAAACAAGCTCTATTTTATATGTAGGAGCTTCCGTAACTTCAAAAGAGATTTTAAACGTTTTAAGGACTCCCTCATTTGATATAACAGAAACTGTACATTCATAAGTTCCTACATCAAGACCTATATTAGTTGTTATATCAAAGTCTACACTTTCACCTTTTTGTAAAATTTGAGGCAACTTTTTGCTGATAGTAAATGCTTCTTTATTCCCATCTTTACTCAAAGAAATAGCGGCTGTCAAGCCGTATATATCGGTTGAGCCTATATTTTTAACAGTAAATGAATTTGTTTGCAAATCGTTATAATCATACCCAACTTGTTTTTTGTCATATGTAAAATCGGGTATTACATCAATTTCATCTCTATCATCACCGTTGACAACCAAATACTTAATCTCAACTGTGTTATTATTCTCATTTACAACATTTCCGTAGTTTGTATATGACGTTGTTGAAAGCGTACCTCTTACAGTTACAACACTGCCAACCAATGTAGGGTCTCCGTCAATAACATCCCACGAATCAACTGTAAAGGTCGAAAGCTTACCTATTTCCGTACCGTCGTATCCATCATATGTTGTTCCAACAAAATCAGAAAGTACAGGAAGCGTTACAGTTGTCGGCAAACTCACACCCGCTTTGATAGGAAACATTGCCGATTGCAAATCCGAATAATCAAAAGTATAGCTGTCTAAATAAATATTTTTTCTCGGATTTGTACTGAATTCAGTATACGGTCCCGGATTTTTTCCCGGTTCCGTTGATGATATTTCAAACTTACCGGCTTTACTTCCAAGGTTTATAATCTGTGCAAGTTTCTTTTCAGAGTCTATTGCAATATCAGCCTTTACAGTAATTGTTGCCGTTCCGTCATCATTTACAACAGCATTATAACCCGACATTGAAGAATCAATAAGTTCTCCGCCCGGCATTCTCACATCAAATGTTGTACCTACAGGAATTGTGTTCCCATCTTTATTTTTAACTGTTATTGTCAAAGTACCGTCATCAGCCGTGACAGCACTTACAACCTCCAACTCTTTTGGAAGCTCACTCTCGTTATCAACAACATTTCTTATAAAGTTGACATCAGAGCTGTCCTTTACTGTAAGCCACGGATAATTAATCGATATTTTGTTTATATCCGCAATGTGTCCCAAAATTGTATATTTGCCTACCACTTTGTTTTTGATATCGTCAGGTATATCAAGCAGCTGCGATGTTTCAGTGCTAAGCTGGTACCATCCGATATTAAACTCCGGTACTCCGCCGTTTGGAATATATTTATCAAGTATCGGTTTTGCTTTTGGTGCAAGTTTCAAATCGTCTATTGTTGCAGGATAATCCGCCGCACCGGTCCAATACGTCAAATTCTCATTTTCTGCCGTGAAACCAATCAAATTAATCGGCGTCACATGTATTGTAACGGTTATATCAAAATCATCATTGTATTTTTGAACAACCGTATAGTCACCTTCTTTTGGGTTCCACGAAATCGAGCTTAGATTGCTTGTCGTCTTATCCCACTTAAACACTGCCGGTCTTTCGGAACCGTCTGCATATTGGAGTGATATAATCGACATTTTATCATTTATGAAATCAAGTAAATCATCTATCGTACCATTCTTATAGATGTCATAAGAAGTAACTGTCAGCTCCTCATTCAATGCCTTAACATTTGAAAGTGCCGCTTCAATCTCAAAATTACACTCAACATTTTTATCAGCTCTTGAGTACCATTTGACATCTCCGTCACTGCTGTCGATATAACCTATATGAACACCGTCATCATCTGTAATAGTATCGTCCTGCACTGTAATCATTGTCGAAAACGGTACAATTTTAATAACATCCTTAAGTTCGCTTTTTGAAAGCTTTGCAAACCTTGCAGGGTCTTTTATATAAAAGCTCAATCGTCCGAGTTTTAAATTTTTACCGTTTGCAAGAATAAGATGTTCGTCACGCCCTTTTACCGCAGTTATGTATTTAGAAGTTGTACCTTCTTGCGGTAAGAAGTTCATTATTGCTCTGCCGTTGTCGGCATCTGCAACACCAATAATCGGCATACTTACACCAATCATAGACGGTAATTTAAAGTCGCCAAAGCTTCCGATTGGAAAATCATCAGTATTTTGTTCAAAATAATCATGAGCAATATCATATGAATATCCGACGCTTCCCGAAGAAGTTGTAGGGTTTTTAATCGGTGTATTCGTCGCCACATCCGAAAGCTCTATGTAATTTTTATCATATTCAATACAATAAGATATTGCAGTTGAATCAATATTTTTCAGAGATATATCAACGAAGCCTTGAGTTGTTGAACCGTTAGCCACCATTTTTATGCCACTGAATGATATAGCTGCATTTGGGTAAGATGTTGCAGCCCAAACAATAACAGATACAAAAACAACCACAATAAGTGCGCTTATTGTGATTTTCTTTTTCCCAATATGCATGCTCTCCCCCCCTGCTACAATTATCCCTATTATCCCTATTATGAATAATTCTATACTTTAATTGTACACCAACTTATACCAAAAGTCAACATTTCTATTCAAGAAAAACACCGTTTATTCTTTACAGTTCATTATCGTATATTGTGTGAATGTTACAATTATTACTGTTTAATAAAATTACATAAAATGTATAAAGCAAAAAAAAGAATCGACAGAATTAAATCTGTCGATTCCTTAAAGCTAATTAATATGCTTTTATTTTGACTTTGTCGGGACCTTGGTTATCCAATACAGGAGTCTTCTTTCCAAAATACATACCTGCATACAGAAGGTCTTTTGTTGTGATTGAGCCGTCACCGTCAAAATCACAATCAGCTCTTTCAACACGTCCGCCCTCAAAGTTAATCCAAGAAATTATCTTCTTGCCATTTGCTTCGTAATAAGCGCCGGCTATATTAGTGCCATCACCATATTGGATTTCTGTATAAGCAGATACACCTGCTACTGCTGTTGAAACAGAATATAATGATTCTGAACTCTTAGCACTGTCTGATTTGCTATCCGACTTACTGTCTGATGTCACACTGTCTGTTGTGCTATCCGACTTGCTGTCTGATGTCGCACTGTCTGTTGTGCTGTCCGACTTGCTGTCTGATGTCGCACTGTCTGTTGTGCTATCTGACTTGCTGTCTGATGATGTATCACCATTTGATGTATTATCACTTGATGTATTACCATCTGACGGTGTTTCTGTATTATCGGATTTATCTCCCGTTTCAGTATCTGATGATGTATTATCGCCCGTTTCACCCTTATTAGGTGTATCAGTCGTTGTACTGTCATCCTTACTGTCACCACTGTTTGTTCCATCACTTGGAGTTGATGGTGTATCCGGTGTTTCACTCGGAGTTTCAGGGTTATCCGGTGTTCCGCTGTCAGGAGTTGACGGTGTTGACGGATTATCCGTTGTTCCGCTGTCAGGAGTTGACGGCGTTGACGGATTATCTGTTGTTCCGCTGTCAGGAGTTGACGGCGTTGACGGATTATCCGTTGCTCCGTTATCCGGAGTTGATGGCGTTGACGGATTATCCGTTGCTCCGTTATCCGGAGGTTCAGGATTATCACTCGAATCGTCTTTCTTATCAGTATCCTTAGTTTCATCCTTGGTTCCGTCTTCAGTTGTTGTTATCGAATCCTTAATAATTTGTCCTGTATAGTCATTCATAATAATGTTATATAGGAATACATTTACTAAGTTAATATCAACATAATCTATGATGCCGTCACTTACATCATAATCTGTAACGTTACCCGGTGTAATTCTAATCATACCAAAGTCATATTTAGCTTTCACAAAAGTTTCGGTTGAAACAATGTTGGTGATTTCATAATCCAAATAACCTGTTCTGCTTATTACAATATGATATGTATCTGCATCAGGAAGCGAGATTTCAAAGTTGCCGTTCAGACCAACTTGGTAAACCGTATTTCCTGCTGCATCTACCGCAACAAGATTATTGCTGCTGTCATACATTCTTATTTCTGCAGTATCGTCACCTTGAGCAACCGAATGAACTCTGCCTGTTATGTAAGTTTGAAGTTCTGGAACTGTTTCGGCAGTATCTCTTGTAACAGTTACACGATACTTACCGCCGTTAGTTACCGTAGAGCTTACCTGACTTGCAATCTCAAAGTCGATTGTGAACGACTTTTGGTTAAGTGCAAGGTCAAACATATGTGTTAATTCTGATGCCGACTTACTTGCTACCTGCGTGCCTTCAATGCTCATATTTAGGATTGGATTATATTCTGTAGTCTTAATCGTAAATTCGATTTCTGTTGCAAGCGGATCTACAAGAACATCGTAGCTTATTACACTTGCATCGAACTTAGGATTTAGTTCTTCGTATCCGTCTCCATCAACTGTATCTGTTACGATAATGTTGCTTAGGTAAGCTGTGTTCTCTCTTACAATCTTAATTACATAAGTGTATGGAGTTTCAGCTACTGTTACGAATACATAATCTACAGCTTCACCCGCGTCAAGCTCAAATTTCTCACTTGCACTGCCGATTGATTCTGCCGAATTTTTACCCTTATGAGTAAATACTATACTGTCAGTTGGGTTTTTAGCTTCTGCTGTTACCGTAATATCTTCATCATAAGGTGAGATATTAACAACATAACTAAAGATTTCAGGGTTAAATACCTTTGACAAATCGAACTTATCGGTTGTCAGACTTGCAAGTCTTGCATCTCCGTTTGCTCTGTCATCACGAGTAATCTTCAATTCGTACTTGCCAATCTTACCGTCCTTATTTTCAACAGTTACCGTTACAGTTTCTGTTGAATGTTCACTGTCAAGGAAGCTTGACGGCAATGTAATTTCAGTGGCTGTGCCGCTTGTTACCGTTGTAACCTTACCGTCGCTTGTAGTAACGGCAAGTTTATCATTTGCCGGATCTTTAGCTGTTACAGTCAATGTAATTGTATTGTCTGTGTAATTAACCTTAGCAGAATATTCAGCATCTTTTTCTTCAAATGCAGGAGTCATTTCATATAATCCGTCGCCTGCAGCTGTTTCATCCTCAAGTTCAATGTTTTCAAGGAATGCCTCAGGAATTAACTTATCAAGACGAGTTACATTCAGAACATAAATTCCGTCTTTTTCGTCAACTGTTATCTTAACCGTTACGGTAAAGTTCTTAGTATCAAGAGGAAGTTTATCAAATGTTCTTACGTCACCGTCTACATAAGCTCCGCCGTCGATACTCATACTTACTTGTGCATTTTCATAAGTATTCTTTGTATGTACGGTAAATGCTTCGGTATCCTTACCTATTTCAACATCATAATTTCTTACTATCGGTGAGAACTTAGTCTTCATAGTAGCATTATCTGTCCACAAATCAGTTAAGATAGGTGCGTCTGTATTATAAACAGTTACTACATATTCATTAATAAGCTCGTATCCGCTTTCAGTAAACTTAGTTGCACGGAATGTGAATGTTGCCTGTCCGCTTTCGCCTATAGACTGTGCCAAGTATGAACCTATACCTTCTTGCAATGAGTAATCTCTCATTGTTTCATTGATTACTTCAATGTAAACATCCGGGTCATCGCTCTTAGCAAACAAGTACGGTGTAGCACCGTCATTAACGGCACTGTAAACAAATACTTTTTCGTCAAACGCTGTGAAGAATGTTGCATCCTTGCCTGTCTGGTTGATTGTCGGATCAATCATAATATGATTGATGAACGGTTCATAAGGCTTGTCTGCATCGCTTTCAGCATATACAACGAACGACTTGTTAATACCGCTTATTGCGCTTACAACATTAATGTCGAATCTTTCCTTTTGTGTTGACATTGCAAAGTCAATGTCCTTTCCGCTTTCAATCTCTCTGCCGTTTACAGTAATTATTGCATCACTGTCGGCTGAAGTTATATTAAGCGGAATTGTTGTTGTACCTTCCGGTACTGTTATTGTTTCAAGAGTGCTGTTTGTTATCGCATCTCCGTTCAATGTACCGCTGATACCGTTGATTGCAGTATCACGCAAGATTGTTACAGAATACTTCTGCATTGTAGCACCGTTTCTGACTGTAATAATTCTTACTGTCTTATTACCGTTCAATGCAAATGTTCCGATACCGCTTACGTTTGCAGAACTGCTTGCTGCCTTAGCATTTATTGTTACACGGGTTGTTGATGCATCTACATATGTGTAGTAGTTAAGCTCTCTTGCCGAGAAATCCGGAATTATGTCCTTACCGTCTACAGTCAAGCTGCTTAGGTCAGGAACATCGGCTGCCATATTCTTTCTGAATATATCCAATGTGTATGTTACTTCAGGCAATGAATCATCAGCTGATGCATATACCTTGATTGCAACTGAGTTATATACTCCGTCTGTCAAGTCTATATCCATAGCGCCTGTATATTCTGTGCCGTTTACTTTAATCACACTGCCCGGATTTAATGCAGCTGTTTCAAGAGTTACCTTATTTACCTGATAAGGAACTGTTACATAATAGTTCTTTACATCTCTTGTAAATGCCGGTACGACTGTACCCTTATTAAGAACAAGTTCTGTTAGAGCATTATCGTTATCCGAATCAGGACGATATACATTTACAAGATATACACGCTTAGTTATTGATAACTCTGCAGGAGATTTTGTATTATCTATTGCAGTTACAACAACCTTAATCTGATTCTTACCCTTCTTAAGTTCGATATTTTCTGATGCCATACCGCTTACAACTTCAAGGTTGTTAACAGTAATCTTCGCATCATTGGCAGTTGGGATAAGGTTAATGTATGATGTTGATTCATCTACATTAATTTCATATGCCGTCTTATCCGGATCAAATGCCGGTGACAATGCAAAGTTCTGTTTAACTGCCAAGTCGATAAGTTTAGGGTCAATGTCAGGTTGTTGACGATTGATTACCAATGTATAATACTCTTTATTTTCCTGAGCATTCGATAGTTCAATCGTGAATATGTTATCACCGTATTCAATAGGTTCAAAGATATTATTCCATGTACCGCTTGATATTACTCTGCCGTTTACTCTAATCGTTAGATTATCTTCATCCGATGGGTCATTTGATATAGCAGTTACCTTAATATCTGCCTTTTCAAATGTACTTGGAACACTTGCATAATATGAATGTTCATCCTTATCGAATGTAGGCGTTATAGCATAGTCATCAAAGTGTTGGTCTTTTAGTTCCAAACCTGTAATTTCAGGTATCGGAGTTTCAAACTTATTACGATATACCGAAACCGTATAAGTCTTTTCTGTGCCGTTTACTGTTCTTACAATGAATGTTACTACCGTTTCGCCTACAGCAAGCGGTGACAATGAGAATGTATCTCCGCTGCTTATCACCTTAGAAGTTCCGCTTGATGTAACGGTTATATCCTTTATAGCATCCGGAGTTCTTGCAACCGGTATCAAATCAACATTTTCATGCTCATAAGTATAAGTCAAATGATAATTTGTTTCATCACTGTCAAATATAGGAGTGAGTATACCGCCTGCTGTGTACTTAATATCTATTAGGTCAGCATTATCATTTTCACTGCCTCTGTAAATATTAATTACATAAACCTTCTTAGTGTTATTCCATGTTCTATTACCTGCTTTTGCAGTATTGTTAGGAGCAGTTACCGTAATAACAATCTTATTGCTACCCTCTACAAGCTTAATATCGGTGTTTATCGTACCAACCGCATCAACGTCAATATCTAAGGCTTCGCTTCTTACCCAAATAGCAGACATTGTATTTTCGGATTTAGCGTTAATCTTAATTGAATCAACGTCATTTGCAACAGTAATCTTATATGATGTTACATTCTTATCAAATGTCGGCGTCATACTTTGACCGCTTGCTGTCAGAGATGAAAGCAATGCGCTTGTATTCTTGTCTATTGCTCTGTTTATTGTAATTGAGTAGTAACGACTGTTGCCGTTGCCATCGCTTACTTTGACAATAAACAAGTTATTACCCGCATCAAGCTTAATCGGCGTCGGCTGACCGGACAACATAGTTTCGGTTGTATTATTGGCTACATCATACAATGTTGCAGTCATATTACCGTCTGTACCCGTAACATTTGTATTCGGAATTACTGTGATTGCTTCTTCTGTTTCCGTATTAGTTACATTTGAATAGTAGTTATAATCTACATCTGATGAGCTGTTCATCATTGTCAATGTATGATTTGCAAGAGATATACTTGATAAGAAGTTTTGCTTTGGATTGATATTAGCATTAGTATTCTTATAAAGTGTAATCTTATACTCTTTCATTACTACGCCGCTTGCCGATACATTGAATGCAACTTCGGTTGTTGATTTCTCAGTCAAACCGTCTTTGATTGTCACGCTTGTTCCCTTTGTGGTAGAACCGCCGTCAATCTTGTAAGCCACATCGCTTGCAGCACTGCTCGGTGTTGCTTCAATATTAATATCATTAATATTTTCACCTTCAACAATGAAGTAGTAATCCGTAATATCTCTGTCGAACATCGGAACTAAGCTGTAATACTTACCGCCGATAACGACTCTGATGTCGTCCAAAGTAGCGTCAGTATCAGGAATCTTACGATTTATTGTAACCGTATATGTCTTAGTTGTTATTCTGTCTTCAGATGTTACTTCAATCTTCAATATGTTGTTACCAACTGTCAAGTTATCAAATACAAAGCTATTTCCGCTTGTATGGTTGATAACCGGCTTTGAACCGTTGCTTGTAGATGTCATAAGCTTGATTGTAGCATTATTGCTTGCTGTAATCTTATCAAATGTCACCTTTGTAACAGCTGTATCTACATCGATTTCGTAGTTATGAACATCCTTATCGAATGTAGGTTTCATCACTACGCCGCTTTCAGGTTCAAGTTCAATAAGGTCTGCATCGCCTGACATTCTTGTTACGTGTACAATATATGTCTTGGTTATATCTGTTGCAACATCCTTTACAGTAACGGTTATATCTTGAGGATTATTCATCAAGTATGTCTTATTGGTAAACTGCTTTGTTGTTCCCGCATCAGGGTTTTGCTCAGCTAAAGTACCAATCTTAACCGTCTTACCGTCTGATAGAGTTGTTACTCTCATCATCGGTGTATATGTCGCATTATGCGGAATACCTATTTCAAAGCGGTTATTTTCACTGTTCCAAACAGCTGCAATAGGATTTGCATATTGACGAGTTGTATCTGTTACGAAGTCTCCATTGTCGACATCCATATAAACACTTAGAATATCTCCCGTCACACTAATCAACTTCAATACATAATCTCTGCTGATTGTATCTGTACCGGCTGTCAAAGAAACATTAATATCAACATTTGTAGTTACAGACGATATAGTCGGCATAGTTATCGTTACCCAACCGGTAGACGAAACATCTGCTGCGCCATTTGTCTTTAATGTTGTTGTTGCTCTTGAATCGCTTGCCATAGCCTTAACAATCGGATTTGTACCCGATTCAACATATGCAACATATGTTCCGTCCGGCTGCAAAGCGGCAGGCATATCATTTACCATGACATACTTAACGCTTGCGTCTATCGGCTTACGATAAATATGAAGTTCGTATTCCAATTCCTTAGATGTTTCACTTGTTACTTTTACATAGAATACGTTATCGCCATATTCAAGATTTACGTTTTGAGTAATTGTAACAAACGCATTACTCATCGGTTTTTTGTTTGAATCAAGAATTGTAACCATCGTCTTAGCACCATCATGATTATGATATGCCTTAGCGTAAATGTCTGCATTTGTCTTTTCTGATTCAACATTTACCGTATAAACGCCCTGTTTCTTTTCATCATCTGTTGTAGGCTTATTTATCTTATAATTATCCTTATCAAAGTCAGGATCCAAGTCGTAACCGATAACTTGTAAATCTGCAAGTCGGTTTTCATCGCTAGGGTCATGAATTTCTATATAATAAGTTTTTGTGTAGTGAGGAACTCTCAAGTAAATAGGTATTCTGAAGTATTCCGAAGTTGTTCCGTCTGTCTTCATACTGTTGACATACTGCTTAATATATTTACTCAAATCGTCGATTTGCTCACTGCCTGCGTCTGTAATCTTGATTCTTGTTTCATAATCATTAGGATTCCAGCCTTGTGTCTTCGCATAGTCAAGTAGTTTCTGATGTGTTTCATGTGCATTTGCATATACATCATACTCATGTAAATCATTTTCAGTCTTAATCGAATAAGTTGTAACCGTCTTTATAAATGATGAATTATAGAACGGTATCTTATTTGAATTGTCCTTCTTTGTGATATACAAATCATCAAGATATACGTCAACCGGAATATGCTTGATACGTAATGTATAATAGATTGACGGGCTGCCGTCCGACTTCTTAAGTTCAATCGAGAAGTAGTTGTCGCCAACCTTCAAATCTACGTTTGCAGTAAGCTGACCGCCCTTACCTGCTCCCAATGTATATGTCTGCGATACTGTAAGACCCGTCAACGTAATTGCGGCGTTTTTATCAACAGCATATATATCAACTTTAGCAGTTGGATTTTCTGCTTCTGAATATGAGTATGCCTCATATATAATCTTGCCGCTGTCAAGAGTTGTCTTAACTGCATCATTGTCATTTACACGGATTGCTCCAAGTGCTGCGTCAAGCATATCACGCTTAATTAAAATATTGTTAATTGTTATTAAGAATCCGTCTTCGTCATATACACGAAGCTGAACAATCGAATTAACTTCTTTTAGCTTAATTGTTGATTTAATAGTCTGCTCATTAGTTGTATCATCTACAAGTATCTTTTCACCGTCGTCAATCTGAACGTAATATTTATGACCTTGAGGGTCTGCCATATTAATTTGCATATCTGCATCGCTCAAGTAGAACGGAAGTTTTGTCGGACGTTCATAGTTTGAAATGATAACACCGTCTTCATTTGTAACCGGATCGCCGATTCTTTCTGTAAGTTCGTCATTTACGACTGTGTTCAAATCGAAGTTGTAGATGTACTGAACAATGTAAATCGTATAGTTCTGTGTTGCGCCTGACGGAGATTCTACCGTTACAGGAACTTGCGTAACACGACCGTTTAGTTTTACATCATCAATATATGTATTTACTGCGCTGTTCTGATGAACACCGTTTACATATATCTTAGCAAACTTATTCTCACTTATAAGTTTTACTACAGCTGTATCACGTCCTTGCGGAACTGATGCCAAGTAAGTTGTAAGACCTGTTATACTTGCATTCTTCAAGATTACTTCAGATTCATCTATAGGATAATCTTTGTATCCTTCTTTTCTCAAACCGATATTAACATTTTTCAACTGAGTACCCTCAGGGCTGTTAATAAGGTTGATTACATATTCCTGAGATGCGTTGTTGGTTCTCGATGTTACTTTAAATCTGAACTTATATAAATTTCTGTCTTCAATACTGGCGGCATCCGTTGTAGCACCTGCGAAGTTTACATTAGTTCCTTGAATTTGTTTATTATTGCTCAGTACATATGTACCATCTCTGTACTCATAGAACTGAATTACCGCATATGGGTCTATTGCGAATACAAACGGTTGTGCAATGTATGTATTCATCGGCATTTCAACTTTGTACGATATTGCCGTTGTATTAGGTTCCACACCCGCTTCATAACCTGTAACCTTACCTGTAACTCTTGTTGTCTGCTGAGTTTCAGTAGAAAGTCCGCCTGTAGCGTCAACATATACTTTGTCTATACCAAGTTCACTTGAAGCTTTCTGAATCATCAATGTGTAATCCTGTGTTCTGCCGTCACCGGCTGTTACTCTGGCTTTCAATATGATGTCATCTATACCTGACATTGATGCCTCTGTATCAACTGCCAACATTCCGCTCGCAATCGCAGGTTTACCAAAATCAGTAAAGAATTCAATCTTTGAACTTGCCGACTTAGTCTGTGACTTAACATATGCCATATTTGCCGTTGGATTAATATAGCTTATGTAATTATATGTATAAACATATTTGCCGTTTACAAGTGTCTTATCTTCGCTCTGCTTTGCAGCCTTTACATATGAGCTGTCAACTAACTTAATATCGCTGACAAACATATCAAGTTTCAAATCAGAACGCATTTCTTCAGGAGAAAGCTTTGTAATAATAAGCTTTGTTATTGCTATCTCATCAGGAGTTGTACCATCTGACAATAAATCAGGTGAACCAACCTTAATATCAATCGTTACCGATGACGATGTCGGAATTGTTGATACGTCATAATTCAAATATGAATTGCTTGAAAGAGCAAATCCGTTATTCTCAAATTCTACGTATTCCCCGGCGTTCAGAGCAGTAGCTTTGATTTCATTTACAAGTGTTTCATCTGCCCCTACATCAATTCTGAATGTATAAGGGTCGTTTCTGTCTTGCTCTGCATAACGTCCGTCAAGTGTAATTTCCTTAAGCTTTAGATTATTCATCTTTCTGATAATCTTAAGTGTGTAGTATGCAGGAGCAATATCACCTTCATAACTCCATACCGTTACCTGGAATGTTCTTGAACGTTCGCCTGTTGTTTCATCAACATCATCGTCATTACTGTCAAACGGAATATTTATCTTTAGAGTTTGATTTGTCGAAACAGTATCTACACCGTCTATCGTCATACCAACTCTTGCTGTTGAGTAATCAGCACCGATTTCAATAGGAACGATTGATGTACCGTATGTTATATTCTTTATGATAATCGGATTGTTTACAGTTATATTTTCAACAACTGACTGGAACAACTTACCCGTTTTATCTTCAGGATATGCATATACGTGATCAATTTTTCTGTTATTAGACTTTCTGATTAGGTCTACTATGTATTCCTTACCATCACCAACACCTGACAACATTTCATCCTGTGAACGTATTCTAAAGTACAATGTGTAGTTTTGGTTAGGTTCAAGATTTGAAAGTTGTACTTGTTTTTGATGTAATTCATAGTTATTTGTATATGATGATGTATATGGGTCATAAATATCTACGCCCGCATATTCATAATCTGCGATTACCTTCATGTCAACAGATGTTATACCTGTTTCAATTTCTACAGTGTATCTGCCTGTGTTCTTATCGTACTTAGCAGGCGGTATGCTGTTAATTGTTCCTGCAGGACCAACCCATACACTGTAATTATCACTTTCGGCATCATATTCAACATCTCTGTTTGAGTTATCTGCAAGATAAACTCTCAAGTCATATTCTTGCATTGTACCCGCTTCAGAGATAATTCTGAATTTAACCACATGAGGAATATCAGGATCTGCATCGTCAAACAAGTATGAGTGGGATACTCTGAACGGAATGTTGTATTTAGCATCATTTCCGTGATAATCAAAGTCGCCATCTTCCCATAGAAGTTCTGCTGTTGTATCCTTCGACTGAACAGCCGCCTGAACAACAACCGATGTCTTTTCGGCATTATTAACTGCTTTTTCATATACACTGTAAGGAATATAGCTGTTATAATACGGCAGATCCGAATCGCCCTCAGTGAACGGACCATATGCTTCTACACCATTAACCGTTACATAATCGGCATTAGTATTAATCGACTGAATTGTTACGTTTAATGCATTGTTTGAAGTATGTCTGCCGTCTTCTGATGTTACTACGTACGGAATTACCTTAACGCTTTCGCCATCCTTTACAGGAATCAAGATACCGTGAATATCTCCGCCGTTTACTACATTTGAACCACTTATTACAGTGTCATCATCTGTTATTCCGGTATATATTTTACCGTTTAGAGTAATCTTAGCCTTTGAATACTCTGTCTTGATATATACTCTTAAATACTTATTACCGTTTTCATCAACTGTAAGTGTTGATTCGCTTACTTTGTAATAATCTACAACATTTGGACTTGTTTCACCGTCATATCTTGTAGTTTCATTTACAACAGTTTCTGAGTTGTTACTGCTGTTATGAAGTACATTTGTATTTTCTGACAATCTGTAGATTACAACCTTATACTGATGAGTATATCCTGTACCTGCTTCAGGTATTGATACAATAGTAATATTTGTATCAGGAGTATCTTCAGATACTGATCTTGCCGTATTTACAGGGATTGTAAGTACGCCGTCTGTCGGATAATTATAATCAGATCTGTTTACAATTCCGTTTTCAGATACTGAATTTACCGATACTGTCGGATCATACGGAGTTGGTGCATGTTCATCAATGCGAAGTCCAACCTTTACAGTTGCATCCTTCACGATACCATATCTATAGATAATCTCATCGCCGACCTTTTCAGGATTTTTAAGCAAGTTACCGTCAATATAAATATCAATATCTGCATCAGTGTTCTTATACTTCTGACCTATTAAGAATGTATAAGTCTTAACAGTACCAATCTTTTCATCAATAGTTGCATCTGCTTGAGCCTTATAGTTATTAGCTACACCAACCTGAATCTTAACTACTGTAAATCCACCGTCTTTTTTGATTAGAGGAATCTTATAAGACTGGTTGCTTGTCTGACGCCATCCGCCATCCCATACAACGCTTGCATCGGTTGCTGAATAGTCGTTTGCTGCGGCTGTTTCATATGCTGCAACCTCCTTCTCATATTGAGCAAGTGCTGCTGCATACTGTTCATCTGTCATACTTCCCTGAGTAGGTTTTTCAGGTCTTGTCAAGTGACCTATTCTGATGTAGTTATTAGCATCCTTAGCCAACACTGATGCGATTGCACTTGGCAAATCATCAGTCTGCGGATCAAGACGAACAACATATGCATTTCTTGTGCTGTCCCAAAGAGCATTTGACAAGTTGCCGCCGCCGTAAGGTCCTGCCTGTACAGCTTCAAGATCAAGATTCAATCTATTGATATTAATTTTATACTCAGCAGTAGTATTTAATGAAGATTTAATCATTACATTAATAGTGTTCTTACCTGTTATTGTAAAGTTCTTATAAACATTATTATGTAATGACGAAGTATTATCGTCAATCTGTACTTCTGCCAACAGAGTTGATGCTATAGCCTCAAGATCTACTGTTGTAACATCAGACGGAATCCATAGCTGATATTTACCGTTTATATCCTTACCGGCTTCAACAGTTGTTTCTGTTCCGCCGTCATTGTAAGTTGCGGTAAATGTCTCAAGATTTGCATTATCACTCTTCTTGTAGATGTATAGATATGATACCTTAATTGTTTCTAAGTCAGCAGCTTTTGACTTGATTTCATAGATTGTTAATTCTTCGCCGTCAAGAAGTACATTAGTTGCTGTCCACTTATCCGAATTAGCTGATGTTGGGTCTGTTGCAGTTGGGCTGCCTGCATTTACAAGTGTATAAATATCATTAGCCTCTATCAAAATATCAACATATGTCTTATTTGTAAACGGAACATTACCCGGAGTATCAAGTTTAACTACATATACGTCTGCAGTTGCTCCTGTTTCTTCATCTATTACTCTGTTTTCAGCTGTCGGAGTATAAACATTGCTACCGTATGTTACCTTAACAGTCTTTAATGAATCATCAATACTCTTTCTTGTTAAGTGAAGTACATAATGTTCAACAACATTCTCTTCTGTTGTTACGTCAATCGGAATGTAAATATCCTTAATTGATGTATCAAGTTTATATCTTTCGATTTCTTGTACATTAGCCGAATTATACTCTGATGCAATGCTTACCTTTGAAGTAGAGTTTACAGTTTCAGCCTTAATATTGATATATTCAAGGTCCTTGGTAATTACATAGTTATAAACATTTTCATTTATATCTGTAACATCTGTATAACCCGAACCTACAAGAACATTGCCTATAAGAGTAAGCGGATCAACCTGTACATACTTCAAACCTGTATGATATTCAGCAGGTTTCAAGATTAACGGATATTCAACTGTTGAAAGTGCATTACCGTTTGTTACTCTCAATGTATAAGTTGTTGTAGTACCGACATTTGCAGGAAGTGCTGTATTAATCCATGTCAAGCCGTTCATGCTCTCATATGAAACAACATTTCTATCTTTGTCAAGTACTTCAACTGTACCTGATATAGGAGTAATTTCTGCATTTACAGAATCAGCTGACTTACCTATTTCTGCAACGTATGTGTTATTTACACGAGCAACTGTCGTTCCGTCAATAACAACGCTGTCAAGTGTTGCCAAAGTAGGTTCTTTAATAATTACAAGATTATGTTCCTGACTTGCACCGCTTGTTGATGTAATTGTAAACGGAATTATTGTCTTATCATTGATAAGTCCGTTTATAACACCTTCAAATACACCTGTATATGAACCGCCTCTGATTGCAATTGTTGAATAAGGATTCTGAGCCTTTATGTAAATATTAGCCGAATTCTTAGTATCTCTGATATATACAATATGTTCGCAGGTTGTTTCTCCGTCTGCAAACAAGTCAATGCTTTGTGCAGAAACTGACGAAGCCTTATTTGTAACTTGTAGCATTGGGTAGCTGCCTGATGTCATATACCATATATCATTGAAGTTCCAATCGCTAAAGATTGACTGAACATATAGGTCAGATGCAGCAATACTGCTATTATCATTTGTCGTAACGATTGATGTATCATTCTTAACAAACAATGCACCCATTACACCGTGTGTATGTGTAATTGTACCGTCACTGTTAATAGCAATCGATGCTTTATCAAACATTGAGCTTGACAGATTTGCGTTAGCGAATACATATCCGATTGTTGCACCGGCATTATTGCTTATTACTATACCTGCAGAAGCATTGTTGCTTACAAGTGCAGTTGATGTAATATATGAGTTTTCAATAGTACCGTTGTTTTCGATTGCAAAACCGGCTGCATTCTTAGCTGTAATCTTACCGCCCGTTTCAATTGCAACTTGTTCGATTGTACCGTTGTTAATGCCTGCTACCACAGATGCATTTTCAACTCCGTTTTCACCGATTGTCGCAACCGCAAATCTCAAGTTCTTAACAGTACCGTTATTTACAGCAAACAAAGCTGAATAATCTTGACCGTTTACGCTCTTCTGTGATGTAATCTTCAAATCGGAAATTGTAAATCCGTTACCGTCAAGACTACCTGTAAACGGTGTATCTTCTGAACCGATAGGATCCATTTGAATGTAATCCGAATTATACTTCATTGAAATATTATTCTTCAATACATAATGCTTTGTTAAGCTTTCCTCATCGTTACCGATGCTCTTCAATCCTGCGGCTGATGTGATTTCAAACGGACGTGCTTGGCTACCGTCAGGAATGTTAAGATTTGATATATCTGCATCAGCTGATTGGTTCCTGAATGTAGGATACTGAGCTGTCTTGATTACCCATGTATTTGCAAAGTCCCAATCATTGAATGTTGCTATATCTCCAAGCTTTTCAGGAAGAACTGACGCACTGTTATATACATTGCTGTTGCTTCCCACCTTGCTGTAGATTTGGCCAGGCATTACTGTATATGCATTATTTATTGTTGAGTTGTCAAGGTTCAATACAACAATCGACGCTACGTGTTCATCGGTTAAATTACTTGATGTTGAGCTTATTGAACCTACATTATATACATTCTTAACAGCGTTATGGTTCAATGCTGCAATACCTGCTGCGTACTCACCTGATGTAATTGTTGCTTTATTATATGCGTCTTCGATAGTACCACGGTTATCACCTGTTACACCGCCGGCTGCATATGAAGATTCAATATTACCTGAAGCTACGGCTACTCTTGAAATTACACCGTTTTGTTCATTCTTACCTGCCACGGCACCGATATATTGATATGATGTGCCTGCAACAGATGTAATATTTACATCTTCAAGTTTGAAGTCATAAACTTCACCCTTATTTGCACCAAACAAGCCGTATGCTGTATCATTTGATGTAGCTGTAATTGTTAGATTTGATATTGACTTTCCGTTACCGTTTAGGTTACCTGTAAACGGTTTGGAAGTTGTACCAACCGGAGTCCATGCAGTACCGCTTAAGTCAATATCATTCATCAATACATAGTATGCATCAAGATGATCTGACATAGCCTGAAGTTCTTCGGCCGTTGTAATCTGGTAAGGTGATGCCTTACTGCCGTCAGGGTCTTCAGGAAGGATAGTTGAGCCGCCGCCGCACGATGCATCTTTAGCTACATATTCGTCCTCTGTACCTCTTTCGGCGATTACCTTTTCTACACTTGTATTATTGCTGTACTTAACAATTACAAGTTCATATCTGCTTGTCTTTGTTCCGTCAGAAACAACAATATAGAATTTATTTACTGTTCCAAGGTTTGCAATATCAGGTACTGATAATTGACCTTGATCTTCACCAAGAACAACATCACCTGTGTCTGTTACTCTGATAAGTCCAAGTTTTGAATCGCTTCTTCTTGTTGCAATTACAATGCTTGCACTGTCATCTGTGCTCGGAATAGCTGTCTTATAATTTCCGTACTTATCCGGAGTTAGCTTTGTATAATCTCTTTCTGACTTGCTCTGAACCATTACATTTGAAAGTGCCAAAGACTGGTCTTGTCTTACAAGTGTAATTGTTTCTGCAATAAAGCTGTTATCGTCATACGGGTATGAGTAAATCTTGAATTTAACAGTTGTTGTCTTACCAGAATCAAGAGTTACTGTTTCAGTATTTTCACTTACCTTAAACTCGCTGTCACCAATCTGTACCTTTGAAACTTCGCTGTCTGCAACAACTTTAATATCTGCCGCAGTTGCTCCGTAAGGTACTTCATAAGTGTAACCGCCGCTTGTCTTTGTAAGCTTGGTTCCGTTGACATAGACTTCTTTTTCACCCGTATTGCTTCTTATAATATACAATGTGTATGCTTGCTCTGCCTTACCGTCCTTAGATGTAACGGTAAAGTCAACCTTAGATACGTTCTTTGTAACATTATAAGATACGTTCAAGACACCGTTTGTTGATTTATCGCTGCCAAGTTTAACTACTGCATCTTCGTTTGCCGCAGTTATTGTAAGTATGCCGTTTGTTACGGTACTGTCTGCTCTTACAAGATATGTATTAGACTTAAAGTCTGCCTTTTCAGCTGTTACACCGTCAAAGACAACACTCTTTAGAGCTACGTCTGAATCTTCAACATACTTAATTATTACTTGATATGGATCACTTACAACCTTACCGTCATAACTCATAATTCTGAAGTTAAATACTGTATCATTTTCTGAGTTAAGTGCAAGATTTTCAAATACATAACCGTGTGAGTTGTCACTTACAAGAATACCGTCAATACCGAATCCTGTAAGTTCTACCTTTGCCATGTTACCTGTAGGAACGATTGAAAGGTCAACCGGATTACGTCTGTTTACAACTGCTGTGTAGATACGGTCATCAGGAACTGAGAATAACGAAATATCTACATCTGTTGAGGCACCGGCTGTAAGTTCAGTCTTATTAAGTGAAACCGACTTGACATCTGTGTCTTCGTAATCAGTATATACATACAATGTGTATGTCTGCTTTACACTGCCTGATGATGATCTAATTGTAAATTCAAACTTATTTACCTTTGAAACATCGGGTTCATCAAGCATTCTCTTTGCAATAAGTTCACCGTGGGCTACATCGTAATCGCCTGTTTCACTATTCTTCATTGAGATTTCTGCAATACCGCTTGATGTATGTATTGTGATAGTTGCAGGGTTTTCTGCTCTTGAATCGCCTCCGTTAAGATCTGACGGAATTGCAATCTCATAGATAGTAGGATTATTCTTTCTTGTGATTGCTGCGATACCATTTACGATAACCTCGCCTATCTCCGTGTTATTACTGTTCTTATAGATACTTACTGTATAAGTCTTCTTAGCATTTGGTGTACGTACATCATCAACATACAACTGTGAACGAACTTCTACAGTTATAGTTGTTTCTTCTTCAGAAGACAATGTATATGAAGTATCTGACCATACGTTGATGTATGGAATTGAAAGTGCATTTCCTGCTACATTGACAAGTTTAGCATATTGATTTGCTGTAATTGTTACATCCGCCTCAGTTACGGTTGTCGGAACACTGAATGTATACTTCAAACCATTTGAGATAGGAGTTGTATTTACAGTATCATTAACCTTTACATTGTCAAGTGACAAGTCATCTGATGCACCCTTTAATAATAAGTAGTAGTTCTTAACCAACTCTGCCTTATCATTTTGAGGTTTAACGGTAATTCTCAAGTATCTCTTACCACCAATAGGAACACCGCCTACAACCTTATATCGGAATGCACCTTCGTCGGTCTTCTTTCTTGTGATGATGTCACCTGTCGAATCTATGATGTTTTCACTGTCATCAGGCAATGCTACTTCATGTATTGATTCGATTGTTGCATACTTATCTGTAAGCAGTATATCAAGCAATATATCGTGGTCAGGAACGTTTGCTTCATACAATACTGTCATTGACATATCAACATTGTATTCGCCGTCCAAACCTTTTTCTGTTGTTATACTCTTAATTGATGTATCGTCTGACTTTTCTCTGAATTCAAGAACATAGTTCTTCTTCGAGCCGTTTTCAGCCTTTACTTCGATTACATATTTACCACCGTTTGCATTTGCCGGCAATGTATCCTGCCAATTATTATCTGTTGTCCAACCGGCTGTATCGCCTGCTGTTGAAGCACTGCTATCGCCGTTATTATGCCACTTATTCTGTGAATCATAGTAACCTACTCTCAATATTGACTTAGGTGAAGTTTCAATCGTAATTTGAGGTACTTCTGTCATTGAGTCTACGAAGAATATGTACTTAACGTCATCACTGTTTTCTACAGGTTCTTCTGTAGCATCCACATTACCACGCTTGATGCTGATAATATCATTTTCACCGCTTCTTCTTGTGACGTGTAACTTATATGTCTTAATCGGCTGTGAAGTATTCTGCGATTGAACATAGATTGTATATATCTTAGCTGTATCAGTTGCTTCTGTAAGAGCGATTGTATAAGCCTTAGATGTTATACCCTTATCAACCAACGTTGGTGCAGGCTCACCATCTTCTGTAATCGCAAGTTTTGTAAATTGATTCTTAGCCTTTACTATAACATTTGCTATTTCGTCAGTTGTTTCAATACTTCCGTCATAGTAACCGCCGTTTGAAGCTACCCAGTTAGCTTCTACACCGTTTACTGTTACTGTAATATCGGTATCAGTACTCTGCGGCATAATGATTAGCTTAAATGTCTTCTTATAACTTGAGCCTGATTTAGCCACATCAACTTCATAAGTATATGGATTGCTTTCCGTCAAAGCTGACAAGTTACTAACCTGTAATCTATACAATGTTCTGTCAGGTGAATCAACAGTTATAATATTATTTACATTTGTTGTATTTCTTACTTCAGCAATATTACCGTTTATTGATGTTAGGTATATAGTTGCTGTGTTAGAAGTTGTAGGAACATATACAATATATTCGTTCTTGTCCTCTTCCTTCGCAATCTTTTCGTCATCGTATTCTACAGTCAATTCCATATCCATATCTGTAGGTGTTGCGATGATGTAGTAATCCTTTGTACCGCCGCTCTGCGATGTTACGGTTACAGGAATTGCGAATGAATCGTTTGTGCCGTCACCGTCAAAGTCGTAATCGGCTGTAAGTTTTGTAAATGTTGCCTTTGCAGTACCGCCGTTTGTATTTGCGAACGGTGCATTATCAATGCTTGTTACTGCCGCATTTACATCTTCAAGCTCGATTGCAAGGTCAAATACTGTATAACCCGATGTAGTTGACTTAGGAACATATACATGATATGCATTGTATATATTACCGCCTAAGTTTACACTGTCATCTGCTGTAGTATCTGTATCCTTGTTTTCACTGTCATTTGGATTTGCAGTTACCGACTTGATATTTGCATTGTTACTCTTCTTATAAATATATAGCTTATATTCGGCTGTTGCTGTATTTGTAATATCATCAGATTTAACTGTGATTGTTACTTCTGTGAAGTTACTGTTTATAGTATCTTCAAGGTCTGTTGTAACAGTTGCGCCAAGTGTCGGATTTGTGTTGTTATTGCCTGAAACGCCGTCTTTACCTGTAATTTCTACACGGTAATTTGCGTTAGATGCAAGAGCCCATACATCTGCACTTGTTGCTGTACCGTCTACATAATATACATATGAGCCGTCAAGGTTTGTTTTCTTAACAGTATTGTTATCAACCTTTACAGTCAATGCATAATCATCGCTCAAACGTTTTAGATATACAACGTTTTCATATGCAGGGTCACCGTCAGCTGTTCTGTACAATCTGAACGGTACTTCCATTTCGGTTACAGAGATAGGCATTGAAACCTTAAGCTCTGCATAACCGCCGGCTGTAATATCGCCATTGTTAATGCTTACGAAGTGGTTCTTGCTCGCTGCCGTAACACCAATCAATACTTCACTTGCGTTAGGAAGTACTTCAAGATATGTATATCTTGGTTCTGAATCAGTCGGTGCAGTTGCATCCAAACCGTTTACTGTTACGCTTTCAACAGAAGGAGCTTCGTCTGTACCCTTTATAACAAGCTTATACATCTTCTGTAGTGAGCCATCCTGTGAAACTACCTTAACATATCTAATCTCGTCGCCTGTCTGTAAATCCAAACCTGAAACGATTTGAGTTACATATCCTACGTTGCTTGGATTATTATCATATGCATTCTGTCTAAGTTTCTCAATGTCTGTAAGTTCTGCCAATTCATCAGATGCTTGTACAGTTACATTTGTAAACTTAGTTGTATCAGGGATTTCAACAGTCCATGTTTCACCGTTGACGTCTGATGATTCCTTAACTGCATAATATGTGCCAACCTTAATATACTCTACATCTGCATTTGTATCTGTATCTCTGATTATTAAGGTGTATTCTTTAGTTGTAAATCCGTCTTGTCCTGTTACTGTTATACGGTATCTGTTTACCGGCTGACTGTGTAGAGTTACCGCATCATTTGCCCATACATTCTGTGACTCGCTGCCCACTTCATTGTATGACAATCCATATGGTGACTTTGTCAAATCTCTTGTGATAGCTTCAACCTTAACAGTTGAATTTGCATCTTGTGTTGTTATTGAAACATCAGCAGTCTTATCACTCGAAATACCGGTCTTTAGATATGTGTAAGTACCGTTTGCATTGCTTACTGTAGTACCGTTTACAGTTACATTCATAAGGTCTGTGTTTACAGCAACCTTAGTAATTACAAGAGTATATCTCTTTGTTGTACCGTCTTTTGCCTTAACTTCAATCGTTGCAGTTGTTTCTTTACTGTTTACAACCACATTGCTCAAAGTAACAGCTCCGGTCGCTTCATCCTTGCTGTCATAGCTGCCGTTTATATGTACGTACTGAACAAGCGATGTTTGCGGAGTTGCTATAATATCAACTCTTGAAGTTGTATCAGGAATCTTAATTACGAACTTGCTGTTATCATCTGCATCATATTTTGCAGGTCTTACAACACCGTCTACAACAACATCAACGCTCTTAAGCTCAGGGTTACCTTCTACAGAAGATACCTTTACGAAGTAAGTCATTACTTGACTTCCGTCTTCTGACTTAATATATACAGGAATTGTTACACCTGCTCTAAGCTCGTCATCAGTTATACCTGTAAGGTCAACATTAACGCTTGCATCATTGCTGTTTGAATATGTTATTGCAGCTGAACCGACATATGCTGACGGTTTATAAGTTGTTTCGATTGCAACTGTTGACTGACTGTCCTTAGCCTTTACTCTGATAGGAAGAATTGTTCGGCCCGAATCTACATATGTATAGAATTCACCTGCGGTATTCTTGCTTAAGTCAGGGTCTTCATTTGCAATATAGATTGCTTTTACAAATTCAATCTCTGTATTATCAGACTTCTTGCGAAGTACAAGTTTATAATCCTTTGATGTAACTCCGTCTTCTGCTATTACTCTGATTGAAAGTTCAGTTGGACCATCATTCAATGACGGGTCAAGAGTAACTTCTCTGATTGCCTTATATGTTGCACCCGTTGTCATAGTTGAAGGCTGTTCTGTAGCAGGGTCGTAAATTACAACCTTTGAGCTTGTATTATTTGCTTCTGCAGTAATATTAATGCTTAGAGCTGTACCCGTTGTTATAATATCACTTGCATTAATACCAAGATAATACTCAATATTACCGTTTTCATCAGTAATCTGCTTTACCTTACCTGTGTAGTCAGGGCTTGCAGGGTCTGTTGTAGGTGTTGAATCAACCTTATACAGACCAACATTATTTGATGCATATTTAATAATAAGTGTCGGTATATTCATTGAGCTGTTGTCTATGACAATACCGTCTGCTCTCTTAACATACAACTTAGTTGTTGTACTGCCACTCGCTTCTTCTTCAAGAAGTTCCTTCGAAAGAAGAACCTTTGCAATACCGCCCTGTGTAGGATCGGCAGCGTTGATAGGTGTCGGAGTTACGAAGTTATTCGGTGTTCCGACTGCTACCTGCGAACGTGCATCAGCAGTTGTAACGTAAATTACAATACCGTCCTCCGAATAAGGGGCTTGGCCTTCATATGTGTTAATTGAAGTCTTATATGTTGCAGCAACCTTATTTTCTGTTAAGTCTACTGCCGTTATACCGTTTGTTTCAGGTAATTTCAAAATATTTACCTTAAACGTCTTTTCTGTTCCGTCTTCTGACTTAACATGGATATATACAGCATTTGCCTTTGGCTGAGTTGCTTTAACATCCATTTCATCTGTATATGTTGCATCGCCATTTACATAGAATGTACTGCTTGTTGAAATCGTCAGCTTAATGCTTTCATCAGTTGTAACATTATCGCCGTCTACAATAACACCCTCTGCTACAAGTTTTTGAGTTGTGTTATCTGTTCCGTCAGTTGACGCAGGCAAAGTATATTCATACTCACCGTCAGCATTCTGCGAAAGTTCTTCGCCGCCATATGTTACCTTTATTGCAGTATTAGCTGACATTCTTATAATATCAAGCTGATATACACCCTGTGAATATGATGTATCTGCCGGAGTTACAGCAATATAAAGTGTTGTTGTATCTGCTGTAATCGAAACATTTCTCATATCGAACGGCATTCCTGACATAGAGTCACTCTTTGCAGTTGCTTCATCAGGACGAATTGCAACCTTTGAGCTTGTGCTTGCCGCTACGGCATTAACCTGTACATAGTTAGTATCATACTTAATCTTTGCAACATACTTACCGGTTGTCTTATCATATGTAACATTGTAATTTTCACCGATTATTATACCTGTCGGCTTGTACTCAAGCTTATCAACAGTAAGGCTTCCCAAACGAGAATCTGCCGTTTTCTTGTAAATACGTAGTGTATATTCATTAACCGCACCCAATGTTGTTGTTACCTTTAGAGCAATATCCATATAACCCTTGTCATTGAAGTTCAAGGTTACATCTTCGGTTGTTGTATATGAATATACGTTGCCGTTCTCAATTTGAACTTGTCCGTTAGTTACTGCAGTTGTCAATGTTACAGACGCTGTCTTAGCATCGTCATCAACTGCCCATACATACATTAACTTTTCATTACCGTCTTCTTTTACAAGAGTTGAGTTAATATAGCCGCTGTTATCAACTGATACAAACGGATCACTCTCTTCATCAAGCTTGAAAATTGTAAGTATGTACGGAGCACCGTCAAGCGAATCGGCTGTCAATTTAATATATGTCTTATCTGATGTCTTTGTATTATCAAGGATAAATCCGTCATATGTGAATTCACCAGGTGTTGTTGCCTCCTTTACGGCATTTAGCAAACCATCAGGAGTGTATGTTACCTTTGCGACATCTCCGATCATAGGAGTTGTGATGATGTTAATATTAGCAACATCCTTAATCGGGATTACAACCTCGTAGTTCTGAGTATCACTCGGATTCTTCTGGTATGCGGTATATGTATTAAGCACATTTCCGCTTGCATCGACGATTTCTACCTTAATTTCCTTGATTGTTGTCGCCTCAGACTGTCTGTAAATAGTCAATGAATGGTTTGATACAGTTCCGTCTTGTGCTGTTACTTTAATAGGAATGACCTTATATGTTTCATTTGCCGACATTGTAATCTTCTGTACGTCATAGTAACCGTCATGACCGTTATCCTTGTCATGATCGCTGTTTACAGTTACATTCGCAATAGAGATTTTAGCTGACGGAGAAACTTGGCTATAGATATAAATATCTCTATCCTTAGCATCGCCGGTTTCCTTAATGATTGCATAATAGTTACCTGTATTACCTATCAGAACACCATTTCTTACATAATCCGATACTGCCGCATCTTTCAATTTAATATGGTTTTCAGGTTGGTCATAATAAACCCAATCAGCTACATCTGTAGCAGGATCGTTTTCACCAACTTTTACAATTCTCAAATCACCGTCATTTGAGTATCTTGTTGTATGAGCTTTATATATTCCGTCAAAGCTTGTGTTGCTGTTCTTAAACTCGAAGTAATAATTATCTTCAAGTTCACTGATCGGTACATCTGTAAATTCATAGTATCCTATAAACTTAGGGTCTTTTGAACCAATATTTGCGTCTGTCAACAATGTACCCATAACAGGATTTTGACCGTTCTTATCTACCATATAGATAACATCTGCGTCTACAATACTCTTAACGTGTACCGTTACAGTTGTAGCATTAGGAATTGTTGTTTGTACAAGACCTGTATAAACACTCTTTAGAGGATCAACAAGCTTATAAGACTTATCGCCTACAACAGATATTATCTCTGTATATTCATCACTGTCAAGATAACCCTTTTCTACTGCGGCTTGAGTTGCTGTGTCATCAAGTTTTGAATAATCAAATACGATTGCTTCAACATGATTATCGCTTGCATCGGCAACTTCTACATATGCAGTTTGTTTTGTACCTGTCTTTACATCTGTTACAACAAGCGTTGCAACACCTTCCTTAGTCTTTCCGCTTACTTTACCGTCTGAATCTACAGATACAAGTGAACCAGGAATAAGAGCAGTTACTCCATCCTTATCCATTTCATTCGTGATTTCCCATTTGTATGTGTCACCTGTTGTTGCATTATCTTTAATCAAGTTAAATCTATTGAATGAAACTTTCATCTGATAAGGTGCGGAACCGATATAAAGTTTCAAGCTTGAAGGAATAAGCTTCATAGTTCTGCCTGTTACAAGCACAGGGCTGAATTCGTTAGAATCAGATGCGTTTGTTGTACCAGGTTTATAGTGTGCAGGATCTTCACCCGCATAAGCATCACCCAACTGACCGTGTGTATTTTCACCGAAGCTCCATACAAATCCGTCTTCAAGTACAACGTATGATGTTGCACCACCTGTTGCAACCGAAATTGCCGACAGACTTCCGTCATCAACAGTTACTTCTACAGGAGATACTTTGTCATCAGATGTTGTTACATTACCGATACCCAAACGTCCAAGGTCTGCACTACCCCAGCTCATTACTCTTCCGTCTGCTGTTATCGCAATATTGTGCAATGCACCGACTGAAATATCAACTGCGTAGTTATTAGTACCGTCAAATACATCTACATAGTCAGGAGCGTAGTATAACAAGCTTCCGCTTTCGTCAATACCTTGTCCAAGCTGACCTTCGCTGTTAGCACCCCACGATATAATTCTGCCGTTATCAAGCATTGCAACAACGTGATATAAACCATCATACGTTCTTAAAATATGACCGTTAAATTCATCACCAAGGTCTATCTGTACAGGGTAAGCATAGTAACGATTATTTGTATTATCAATTTGGTGATTCGAGTTTTCACCCCAACCCCAAAGTGTACCGTCATAACGTACTGCCTTTGTTGCGCTACCGCCTGCACCGATACTAATGCTGATAACTTTGTTCAAGCCTTGTGCTACAACCGGAGTGCTTGATCTCTTGCTTGTATCCTTTGAAGGAGCACCAAGCTGACCTAAGCTGTTGTCACCAAAGCTATATACGTATCCGTCTGCACCAAGTACCATTGTATGTTGTTTACCTGCCGAGATAGATACTATTTCAGGCAGACTTTCTACCTTTTGAGGTGTTGATACGACTATGCTTGCATTACCCAAACCAAGCTGACCGTAATCATTATGACCCCATGTATAAACTTCACCGTCACGGGTAAGTGCGATTGAATGATATTCACCTGCGTGAACAGATACAATATCCTTACCGTTTAATGCTGTTACATTTATAGGTTCATATGCACAAGATACGCTGCCGTCACCAAGCTGACCGTATTCATTGTTACCCCATGTCCAAACTGTTCCGTCCGACTTAAGAGCGATAACATGAGAGTTACCTGCTGAAATCATAGGAGCTGTCTGTGCGTCTTTATCTATTACATGAACGATACATACTGATGTAAGGTTGCCCTTCTTAACAACGATATGAGTAATACCAATCTTATTACCTGTAATCTCGCCGTCATCACCAACTGCCGTAACATCTGCAATAGCTGTATTCTTACTTTCAAATGAGATACTTCCAGGATTAGCATAATCAGTAATCAAGTTGAACTTCTTACCTGAATATGTGTCAAGAGTAGCTGTTTCTCCGACATGAATTGTCATTTCATATTTAGAAATAAGTTCTGTTCTTTCACCGATTAGAACCGGAACATAACTCTTTGTTTCGTTTCTGGCAACCGGTGTACCAAGTGAATAGTCACCATAACCGTAAACGTCACCATTCCTTGTATAGAATACTGAATATTCATCACCAAGACTTACACCTGCGATTGCGAAATCGTTATATGATGACTTGATAGTATCAATAACAGCATTTGCAATAGGTATATTTCTTTCAACAGTGTCACCTATGCCAAGTTGACCCTTATTATTTTGACCGAATACATACATATTACCATCCTTACCGATAACTGTACTGTATTTATTACCGGCTGCTATGGTTACTGCATCTGTTAAAATCTTTGTGTAGGTATTTTTTGTTGCACTCGGTGTATTACCAAGCTGACCGTGTCGGTCACTGCCTGTTGCATAAACGCTTGATGTAAATGCAAGAGCAATACTATGGTCATATCCTGCAGCTATAGCAACTATAGCTTCGGTATCTCTTACTTCTGTCGGCAACCACAATTCACCTGTGTTATTACCGACTCCGCCTTGTCCCGAATCATTAGCGCCCATTGCCCAAATTGTTCCGTTTGAACGCAATAGCAATGCATTTTCACTGCCTGCCGAAATAGCAGTTACACTGTCAACTGTTGATACGCTCTGAGGAGTAGCATATGCCGTACCGATATTACCGATACCAAGTTGGCCCTTATTGTTGCTGCCCCATGTCCATACATTACCGTACTTATCAAGAGCCATACCGAACGCATCACCTGCTGCAACGTTAATTATGTTGCTTAGTCCGTCAATCTTTGCGAATGATGTACGAGCCGATATTGCTGTTGATGCAACTCCAAGCTGACTGCAATCATTCAGACCTGTTGAGTAAACAGTTCCGTCTGATGCTACAGCAAGTGCAAATTCTTCACCGACTGCAATATCAATAAACTTAACACCTGACGGTGTTACATCAGTAGGTTCATCAACAGATATTGTGTTGCCTGTACCAAGCTGACCGTTCTTGTTTATACCCCATGCCCAAAGAGTTCCGTCTGCTCTTAGAGCAAGTGAATGGTTACCCTTCGTTATAGCCTTAGGTTCAAATCCTACATTATTATTTGATACAATTACTTTTATGTATGCACTCTTTTGACTGTATTTGTTTTCAGCCGCAGAAATGTATGCCGTACCTGCTTTATTCGCAGTTGCAACGCCTGTTGACTTGTTGATTTCAAGTACACCAAGGTCACTTGAAACAAACTCAAATTCATTCATACTAAGTATGCCGCTCTGATATAGATTGAATACATTAAATCCTGCATCCAAATCCTTAACATCATCGACATTCATATAGATTGTGCCATAAAGAGCCGTACCGTTTTCATAAATAACAACTTCGTTACCGCCAACCATCAGAGGTACATTCTTATCAATTTGTGTACCGTCACCAAGCTGACCGTACTCATTACTACCTACAATCCAAACGTTTCCGTTTTCATCGACTGCCATCTGATGATTTGAGCCGCCTGCAACAAGGTCAAACTTCAAATCATCTGATGATTTAATAACCTTAGCAGGTACATACTTCTCTGTTGTGTTGCCGATACCAAGCTGACCGTATTCATTTGCACCCCATCTGTAAATGTCACCATTTACATCAATTGCGGCTGAAACGAATTTACTTGCTGAAATATCAACAATTCCCGCCAGATATGAATCTCCCGAATTTTGTTCGCCTTTATAAACCTTTACCGGAACAGTACTTGCTGTTCTGCTGTTTGTACCAAGTTGACCGTGTTCATTTGCGCCTAATGCCCAAACATTTCCGTTAGTATCAAGAGCAAGAAGATGGTTCGTACCGTGTGCAATCTTCAAGATTGAAAGTTCATTTCCGTTATCGTCCTTGTATCCCATTACCTTTGTAGGAATGTTATCCTTAGACATCTTCCAAACTTCACCGCTTATACTTAGAGCATAATTGCCGCTTACTTGAAGAATGTTATTCAAACCTGAAACGATTGATGCGTAATTTTGATTATCGTATTCTTCTCCAAATACTGCAACTGTACCGTTTGCAAGTAGGATATATGCTGTATTGCCGTGAGTTGAAATTCCAACTGCACCTTCTACATCTGTACCGTCTTTGTATTTAACTGTGTCAATACCGGTAGCCGATCTGTCATCATTACCGTTACCAAGCTGACCATTGTTATTATTACCCCACGAGTAAACTTTACTGCTCATTCCTATTGCAAGATTATACTTATCACCTGCCGCAATCAGAACAGCTTGTTCATTGTTTGCACCTAACGTCACCTTCTTAGGTTCAAGTGACATTCCGTTTTCTGTTTCATATCCAAGTTGATTTGAGTCATTCAGACCCCAAGTCCATACAGTACCGTCATACTTAAGGGCAATGCTGTGTCCTTTGCCGCCGTCTACCATCGGGTAGATACCACCGTTTTGACCTACGTAAACCGTTACATAACCGATTGTGTTTGAAGATGTCTTAACAACCTTCAAGATTGCTTTACCGTCTTTAACACCTGTTATTGTAAGTCCGTCGCTTTCTACCCTAACAACTGATGTATCAAGTGATTCAACTGTATAACTGTTATCGGTTGATGTAGTCTTACCTAATAGATTTAGATATTCGGCAATCGTTACCGTAAGTGCATTATTATTAGTGTCACCTACAGAAACATTAACGCTTGAACCCTTATCCAATCTGATAACCTGCGGTTTAACGCTAAGTTGCATTTTACCCGCAATTACAGGAATATATGCATTCGCATTATCCTGATTACCAAGTTGGCTGTATTCATTTGCACCGAAACTCCATACATAACCGTCACTGTCAATAGTTACTGTATGGTTAATACCTGCAGCAACAAAGATAATATTCTTTGCAGAATCAATGTATTCAACCTTTGAAGGGCTCTTATAGTCCTTCTTAATCTTCTGACCTGACTGATACTTTTCTTCATTGATACCCCATGCATATACGTCACCGTTTTCTGTTATGGCTACGCTGTAACGATAACCGGCTGCAATATCAATTACCTTGCCAAGTGTGCTTATAAATTGAATATCGTTTGTACCAACTGAACTTATATCGCTCAATTCACCGACACCAAGTTCACCGTTCTTGTTATCACCGAATGTATATAAGCCTCCGTCTCTTGCTATAAGAAGAGTATGGGTTGTATCAATATTAGTTGCGCTGCCGTCACCGATGTGGTCATTAGATGCAATCTTTATAAAACGTACATCTTTAGTATCTTTTTGAATTATTACCGATGACGCATTCTTATTAGGAATTTGCCATATTGTACCGTCAGCCTTTAGACCGTATTTACCTGAAATTTGAATCATTCTCTCGAACAAATCAAGCTGAATAGGTTTACTACCATAACCTGTATTGTTATTGATATTACCCCATGCGTAAATATGTCCGTCCTTATCAAGCGCATAGCTTGTTGTTTCGCCGACACCGATTTCAACAGCCTTTGTGCTGTCAGGAAGATTAACCTGTACAGGTTTATTAGAATTGTTACGTGTACCGTTTCCAAGCTGACCTAAGTCATTTCTTCCCCAAGTCCATACTTTGCCTGTATTGTCAACAGCTATAGTATGACCGTTACCCGTTTCAATTCTTGTAATATAATTTGAAGGATTACCGAAATCAAAAGTAATCTCTGTAGGTACAATTCTGTTTTCTTTGCCTTGGTCACCAAGTTGACCTAAGTCATTTTTACCCCATGTATATACTTTACCGTCTTTATCAAGTGCAACAGTAAATCCTTCGCCTGCAGCTACCTGCGGAAGGGTCTTATAACCATTCATAAGAACAGTTACTTCAACAGTTGTCTGTCTGCCGCCGCCTGATACGATAATCTGTGTCTTACCTGTTGATACAGGATTGATTGTCAAGCCACTTACAGATGCAATGTTTCCGTTTATTGAACTTGCGCTGAAGTTTACACTTGAATCTGTATTCTGTATTACATTGAAGAACTTATTATAAACCGGATTGATAACTGATGTTTCACCCTCATGAAGTGTTACAAAATATTCATCAAGTGAAATATAATCTTCACCCGTCTTTGCCGGAACAAGTTCATTTGTTTCTGTATCTGACGATTGACCTGCCGTACCGTTACCGATTTGACCAAGGTCACTTGCACCCCATGTATATACATATCCGTCTGTTAATATTGCAGAAGTATTTGTTCCGCCTACTGCAACACCCCAAACATTAGTGTTATTTACAGGGATATATGTCGGTTTAGATACCTTTTCTGTCTGGCTGTTATCACCAATCTGACCACGACTGCCCGCACCCCAAGTATAAACCTTACCGCTGTCTGTAAGTGCAGCTATATGTGTTTGAGCAGAACGCGAACCGCCAAACTGTAAATCAACAATACCGCTTGTTTCATTAGGTATGTTAATTTGAGATACTAACGAAACTTTTTCGCCTGCGGCATCATTCAATACTTGATAATACTGATTATTACCCCATACAAATGCTCTGCCGTCAGCAGTCATAAATGCTGAGTTATAAGGACCTGCCGAAAGTGCGGCTGCCTCAACTTTATCACCGGTTGAAGAATTTGCATCTACAGGTAAATCTACTTCTACAATAGTTGCAGTATATGTATTACCGTCTTTTGTTGTGTCAACACCAAGTTGTTTTTCTGTATTGTCACCGACTATCCACATAGTTTTGTTACCAAGAAGTAACATTGTATGTGCGGCGCCGGCTGCTATATCAACTACTCCGCCAAGTGTACCGTTACCGCCAACACCTCTCATTAATACCGGAGTCGGATGTTGAGAACCGTTTACATCTGCTGTTCCAAGCTGACCTCTTGTATTATTACCGAAGCTATATACATATCCGTTATCTGTTAAAACAACCGAATAATCAGCACCTGCAGCTACCTTTACCGCAAATACATTTGAAAGTGCCTTAACCAATACAGGCAATGATGCACTGCCATATTTATAAGCGCTTATACCAAGCTGACCATAGTTATTCATTCCCCATGCATAGACTTGACCATTCTTATCTACTGCAAGAACATGGTCCGGACCTGCCGCAATATCAACGATTGTTTCAGCGTCAAGGTCAAATCTCTGGTCATTATTAGGATTGATATATTGATCAATTCTTGTAGGAGTTGCAATTACAGGAGTTGCTGTATCAATACCTACTCTGCCGTTAGTATTTGAACCCCAACCCCAAATTGTTCCGTCTGCTTTCAATGCGATTACATAACCGTCACCAATTGCAATCTTAGGATTTGTAAATCCTTCAGAAACCGTGATATGAGTTGCAACAGTCTTACCTGTAAGTGAATCTGTTGCAATAAGAACAGTTGAACCTGTCTTAAGTCCCCTAACCTTTACAGTAGTCGATGTCAAACCGCCTGTTGCGGCTGAAGGAGTTGATGATACGATTTCTGCAATATTTGGATTTAGTATCCTCCATGTAACTTCGCTTGTGGTTGTTGTTGATGTATTAAATAATGAGAATACTGTAGCCGATGAAGTTGCAGTTACATCTGCTTCATCTGTCGGATGAAGTCTTAGAACCTTTGAATCAAGTGAAACCGGACTACTGCCGACAACTACCGGATAAGGACTGTTATCCGTTGTTTGGTCACCAAGCTGACCTTGATTGTTAAGACCCCATACGTATACTCCGCCCGTCTTAGAAACGGCAAGTACATGAGATGCATTATCACCCGATTCAACCATCATGATATTTGACAGTTTTTCTGTTCCGCTGTTATTCTTATCAACAAAAGTTGGAAGTGTTGAAATTCCTCCGGTAACTCCGTGACCTAATTGACCTACATGGTTATAACCCCATGCATATACATTTGCATCTGCAGTATTGGTAAGTGCAACATGGAATCTGTAACCTGCAGTAATTTGCGAAATATCCGTCAAAGGATTTGTTCCGTCTGTTGTTACTCTTACAGGATATACATTAGTCCAGTTTGTTGTATTTGTACCTGTAATGCCTTCTGTATTAATACCTGTAGAATATACATAGTTATCAAAAGCATCAGCAGAATCTGTTACATTGTCTTTTAGTTCAAATGTTACATATGCGCCATGATGGTCACCGCGGCCAAGACTTACAACACCCTTGAATTCACCGCCGTCAGCACTCTTCTGCATCTTTTGAACAAGACTCGAATTACTTGTATTACCTACACCGCGTTCACCGTATCCGTTATAACCCACTGTGAATACTGTTGAATCTCTGTTCAAAATTGCTGTTGAATAAGTACCAACTTCTGCATCAAATGCATTATTAACACCGATAATCTTATTTGGTAATGTAGTATTTGCACCGTTTGTACCTAAGTTACCATAATTGTTATAACCCCAAGCATAAGCAGTACCGTCATCCATGATTACTATAGCACTATGAACACCGGCTCTTATCTTAACAGCCTTGTTTGAAAGACCTGCACCGAAGAAACCGTTACCATCTGTACTCTTAACCTTTATCGGATAGTATTGATAGTAATCGCTGCCTGTACCCTGTCCGAGTGCAGCATAGTAGTTACGTCCCCATGCATAGACGCTGCCATCTCTTGTCAATGCATATGCTGCATAAATGTTAGCCGAAATATCAATTACATCTTCAAGAGGTGAACCGTTATCAAGGACTACCTGTACAGGAGCTCCTGATTGAGTAACTGTTTTGTCATTAATACCAAGCTCGCCGTATGTATTTTCACCCCATGTCCAAACTGTTCCGTCTGCCTTTAGGGCGATTGAGAAGTAATCACCCGCATCAATCTTAGGGAATACAGCTGTTCCGTTGTCAACTGCCGACTGATAGTCTGCAGGAAGAACATTAACCTCTATCAATGCATATAAGCTTGTATCCTTATCTGCAACAACAATGTTTGCCTTACCTACGCCAACAAACGAAAGCTGGTTATTAAGTCCGACTGTAACAACGTTTGTATCTGTAGATGCGATTCTAAATGTACCTATATCTGTGATATGGTCTTCAAATACGTTAAAGCCCGAAACAATACTCGGTACAAAGCTTCTTGAAGGAGCACCTTCATATGTTGTAATTTCATTATTTGTTATACCGGTAAGCTTAATCTTTTTAGTACCGACAGCTGTAGGATAATTGCTGTTATCAAAACCGCCGTTACCGATTTGACCTTGAGTACCAAGACCCCAAGCATATACGTCACCGTCTGTTTTTATAACTGCAGAATGATTGCCGTTGTTACTTGCATCTGCCCAGATTACTCTGTCAAGATTATTGGTACCGTTTTCATCTTTAACGTTTGTAAACTTGCTTTCTGACAGATTTGTAGAACCTACGCCAAGCATTCCGTAATCGTTCTTACCTGTTGCAAGAAGTTCCTTACCGTTTTCCTTAATTGCAAATGTAGCTCTTGCTCCGCTGATACGGATTACATTATCTATATTGTTATTCTTTCTTGGCAAGCCGTCTGAATTAACAACACCAAGCTGACTGTCTACACCTTTACCCCAAACATATGTTTCCTTGTTTTCGGTAATTGCAAATCCACTGCCGTAACCCGCAGCGATTGCTACAACTTTATCATCAATAGAAACTTGAGATTTTGCTACTACACTTGTAGAAAGCTTACTTGTACCGTGTTCAATACTGCCGTTATATCCCCAAGCATATACTCTGCCTGATTCTGCAAGAGAATAGCTTGTAGCATTTCTGCCGCCTGCTATTGCTATTGCTCTTGATACACCTGTATATATCGGTGAAAGGATATAACCTGCACTACCGCTCTTGATTTGTCCGTTGTAATTCTTACCCCAGCCATATACGTCCATTGTATCTGTAATTGCAAGTGCAAATTCATCTACACCTGAACCGCCAACTGAAATATCAGTTACAAGCAAACCGTTATTTACAAATGACTGAATCATTTGAGGAGTATTAAGCTGAACACTTGTTACCAAGCCTTGACCAAGCTGTCCATAATTATTTACACCCCATGTCCAAAGATGTCCGTCAAAATCAAGCGCCATTACGAAATTATCGCCTACAGCAATCTTTTTAATATTTGACATAACCTTTCGAGGTTCTGTTTCCATACCGCCTGTGTATCCAAGGCCAAGTTGTCCTGAAGCATTATTACCCCATGACCAAACTGTTCCGTTTGCCTTTAGAGCTACAGTAAATGTTTGACCTGCCTCTACTATCGGATATGTTACGTATTCGTCTTTATCAGGCACTACTGAAACTAAGACATAAAGAGTATTAATTACATTATCTGCACTGTCTTTAATCTTAATTTGAACATATGTCTGTCCGACAGTTTTACCTGTTACTATACCGTTTGAATCAACCGTTGCAACATTGCTGTCCCATACATCAAATTCCTGACTGTATGTAGCTGCCGCATCAGCTGATGAGAATAGGTTAAATGAACCCTTAATATCAATTATATTACCAATGTTTTGCTGCTTGTCAATCTTAGCAAGTATTTCTCTTTCCTTGACTAAAATTGTAGGCTCTGCACCTATCATTTGTGCAACATTGATTTTGTCGCCTGCATTTTGCAATGCAAGCTGTAAAGAAGTATTATCACCAACTGACCAAACGCTACCATTTGAATCAATATATAGTGAGTGTGCACCGTTTCTTGATGATGATGCACCTATTGCATCAGTTGCTGTTGTACCGTCATTCTTCGCAAATTCCGAATACGGAACCATTGAAGTTGAGTTGTCTTCAGAACCATTTGCAAGTTGACCGTGGTCGCCTAAACCTGATATTTTAAGCTGGCTGTCTTTATCTATTGTATATATGCTGTCACCACCGCCGATTATCGCTGTATTATCACGTCCAAGCATTTCTGTCGGAGTTCTGAGCGTTGATGTATTATTCGGCGAAATTGCATAGTATGCGTTATTACCCCATGCATATGTCTTTGTTGAAGGCTTACTTGAAGCATCAAGAGAATATGTAACAGCTATACCGTTTTGGTTACCTGCACCGATTGCCATTACTCTGTTATCAAGCGGTACTAATGTATATACTGAACCTGACGTTCCGCCTGTTCCGTATTCATATGCATAGTTCTTACCTAATGCATATACAAGACCGTTTGAAGTAAGCGTATAAACCGTTGCACCTCTGCCGGCTGCAACATCTACCGCATTAACTGCCGGAGATACAACAGGAGTATTGTAGCTTGCGTCATTTGCAATCTTTAATTGTCTGTATTCATTTGAACCGAAACCATATACGTTACCGTTTGAATCAAGTGCAACAACAAATATCTTCTCGTCATTCAATCCGCCTGCGGCAATCGCAACGATATTTTCAAGATATGTCTTATCTGCATTGCCTTGGTTCTGTTCACCCTTCAATACCTGTACCGGTACATTTGAGCTTACAGTTGTTCCGTTGCCAAGCTGACCGTTGTCATTTCTACCCCACGTCCAAACTGTTCCGTCTGTCTTTAGAGCTACCGCTGTCTGACCTGCTGCCGCAATCTTTATAATATCGCTTAAAGAGTCTATCTTTTCCGGATATACAACTGTTCCGTTTGATACACCGTTACCAAGCTGACCGTATGTATTTTGGCCCCATGTCCAAACTGTTCCGTCTGCCTTTAGAGCAACAGTAAAGTCTGTACCTGCAGCTACCTGCGGATATGCTACACTTGTTTTTCCGACCGTCAAATCTGACGGACGTACTTCTACCTTAACAAGACCTGTTGTTAGAGGGTCGTTTGCAATAGATACTATAACATATGTTGTACCTACACCCACCGGCGTAATTTCACCGGTATCAGGATTTACAGTTATAATATTATTGTTTCCGTCATATGTCTGCCATAGAAGCTTAGCATCTGTCTTACCGCCGTTATTTGAGTTGAATACATTAAACGAATCAACTGACGGTGCCGGAATTGTTACACTTCCGCCATTTACCTTTAATGAATATAGATATTGACTCATTGTCAGGTAAGATGCACCAACTCTTACAGGAGTCGACTCATCTTTATTTGAACCGTTGCCAAGTTTATAATATGAATTATTTCCCCAAGCCCAAATACTACCGTTTGACTTGATTGCATACATTGATTGACCCGGTCTTTCATCAGCTGTTACTGCCGCATTAATTATATCTTCAAGATATGTACCCTCTTCACCTGAGTCACCTGCAAGTACATTGCCTACTACACCGAACTTAGAATTCGGTCCTTGTCCTGTTGCATATATACCCGCTTGACCTGATGTATAAAGTCTTCCGTCTGTCATTAAAACAACCGAACTCAATGACGCATCTGCAAATACAGGAGATGCTGTAATTGTCGTTGACGGATAATTTATAAGTTTAATCAAGTAATCAGCGCCTATTCCGCTTGCTGATTCGACATGAACTTTTACAAGTTGTTCAAACTTATCATTACCTGATGTTGCGACATTATATGTATTCAAGCTTGCACCGGCATAGCTTGTGTCATCGCCCTCTGTAAAGACAGTACCATCAAGGGCAGTCATTTCGACATTATAGAATTGTACTGTTGCATTCTTGCTTGTCGCAAATACAACCGGAGTTGCCGAAACGGCACCAAGAGGCAATTCAACTTCATACAACGCGTCAGCATCTGCCGGAGTTTCATCACTTAGTACACCAAGTGCCGTTGACGCTTCACCGTTCTTCATCACAAGATTTACAGATACCTTTTTCAATGAAGTATCATCACTGTCTTCGGCTTGCATTTCAATACTGTCTGCAGACATTATTTCAATCGCCTGCTCATAATTATGTTTGCTGTAATCTGCGACAACTGTCGGTTTTGTATTAGTAGTTGAATTACCAAGACCTGTTGTACCGTAGCCTGCATAACCCCACATCATAACCAAACCGTCAGTTGTAATTGCAACTGCATTATGCCAACCTTGTTTTGCATACAATGCTTTCTTACCGTTTAAGTCAGCTTGAGTAGTTGTAATTCTGTCAGATGTTGTTCCGTTACCTGCTGAGCCATATCCATTATATCCCCAAGATACAATTTGTCCGTCACTACGAAGAACACTGCCGATATGTCCGATTGCGTCAGAATTAATTCTAACTGCACCGTTTAGCATTGAGTTATTCTTTGTGATATTAACCGGTACACCTGTTACATATGAATCGCTTGTATTCTTAGGATCTATTACTGACTTATAGTTTCTGCCCCATGTATATAGAGTACCCTTTATATCAAGTGCCATTGAATATGATGCATAGTTACTGTATCCGCCTGCACCGATGTCTACGATAAAGTCACTGCCATTACCGTCACCAAGATATGTGTTTGTATTATTGTTGCTATAACCTGTACCGACAACTCTCATAGCGACTGTCGAACTATGATCTGAAGTATCACCGTCACCAAGTGAGCCATAAATACCCCAACCCCATGCATAAACTTGACCGTCTGCCGTTAAAGCAAGGTTGTGATATGCACCGACTGCGATTTTTACGATATTTGTAAGAGGTACATTATTTGAATCAGGATCAGACTGATTTTCCTTTCTAAGTACCTGTTCAGGATGATCATGGTCACCGCCTGCAGTACCTATACCTAATTCACCGTGTGCATTGTAACCCCATGCCCAAACTGTTCCGTCTGCTTTTAGAGCTACTGTATGATAGAAACCAGGCTGAACTTGAGGGTATGCAATATAATTTGTACCTTGCGGTTCAACGTTTAGTTTGAAGAAACCTTCTGCTCCGTTTTTATCCGTTACAACAATATATGTTATACCTGTCTTTTTAGCTGTCACAACGCCTGTCTTTGCATCGACTGTTGCAACTTCTGTATCAACCGATTTAAAAGTCAAATCATCAGGAGTATATGCAGACGCTCTCAACAAGTTAAATGATGATACACCGCTGATACCGCTTAAATCAATCGAAAGAATATCTCCCTCTTGAATTGAAGTTACAATTTTACTTGTATTCTGCATCTTTAATGTGTCGTAATATATTACAACATCATTGTCAACTCCATTGTTTGTCCATGTTGCTGTCGAGATTGTAAGTTGTGGCTGACCCATATCAGATACTACCTTAACAGGCGCTTTTCTTCTATCAGTCGTACCGTCACCAAGTTGACCGTTTATGTTATAACCCCAATCCCATACAGAATAGTCTGATTGAACAGAACCCATATGGTATCCGCCTGCATATAGACTTACTGTATCCTCAAGGTAATCTTTCTTTGTTTCGCCTCCAACTACACGTGTTGCATATACATATGTAGCATCTGACTTGTTAAGACCTAATTGTCCGTATGAATTATTACCCCATGCATATACCTTTGTGAATGGATCGGCAGATGCATCTTCAATAACGCGAGCTGACATTTGCTGCATACCTGCGGCAATTTCAACTACGTCACTAAGCTCTGTTGATGCGTCTGTCTTTACAACTGTCGGTACGTTTACAGTGCTTGCACTCGTATCTACACCAAGCTGTCTTTGGGCATTATAACCCCATGTATATGCTTTTCTGTCAGTTGTTACAACACCTGCCGATACACCGCCGGCTGTAATTTGTACCACATTTTGTAAGCCTTTGTCTGTATTACCATCGATACCTACAGGTCGAACCGGTGTTAAAGATGATGTGTATGATTTATTACCAAGCTGACCGTTAGAATTCTGACCCCAAGTCATAACACTTCCGTCTTTTCTTAGAACTACAGCGAAATCGTTAGTGCCGTTTACCCAGTCACCGCCTGCTGCAATTTGTATTACATCGCCCAAATATACTGTATATGCCAATCCGCCGCTTACTCTTACAGGAGCATTTGAATTGGTATTTGTGTTATTACCTAACTGACCTACATTATTTAGACCCCAAGTGTAGACATTACCTTTTTTGTCAAGAGCCATTGCGAATGTAGGACCTGCTGAAATTTGGATAATATCCTCCAAATAAGTGCTTGAGCTATCCTGCTCACCTGTAACAACCTGCATAGGTGTCAAACAACTTGTTTTACTTGAATCAGTTGGGTTACCTTTTACACCAATACCTAATTGACCGTAGCTGTTATCACCCCATGCCCAAACTGTTCCGTTTTCACGAAGTGCAAGAGCATAGTAACGATTACCACCGTCAAATGTACCTCCTGCTGCAACCTGTACTACATTTGTAAGGTATTGGTTACCTGTAGCGCCACCCAATACTTGTACAGGAATAAGTGAATCCGCTGTACTGTTGTTACCAAGCTGTCCCGAAACATTGTAACCCCATGTCCAAACTGTTCCGTCTGCCTTTAGAGCTACTGTTGACGATTGCTTAGCTGAAACCATAGGAGTTGCTACTGCGTCTTTCGGCTTAACTTGTACACGAATAATACCTACAAAGTTTCTTGTAGGATCTGTATCACGAATTATTACAACACCTGTTCCGTACTTACCGTTTTGGTTTGGAACAATTGTATTACCGTTCTTGATTGTAAACAAAGTCTCGTCAAATGAAGAAATTTCAATATCCTTAGCATTTGAATATGAAGAACTCTTGTCAGTGATAAGGTTAAATCCGAAGATTTGTTCACCGATTAGCTTTGATGTGTCTATAACAATCTGTTCATCTTCAGCGATTGCGTCACCGCCCGACAAGCTTCTCGGCATTGAAGAATCTTCATATTTGCGTACAGTAGTACCTGTTTCACTCTTCTGTACTTCTGCATATTGAACATCAAAGTTTGTTGTCGGAGGGTATCCGACACTTACCGGAATTGACGAATTTTTATTCTTTGAGTTACCAAGTTGTCCGTATCCATTGTAACCCCATGCCCACACGGTTCCGTCTGTACGCACGGCTGCACCGAAGTAACCATTTTGCGCACCGACAACTTGTACAACATTCTTCAAGTTTTGTACGTCTTGTGCTGCGGAACTGCTGGTTATCGTACCATTACCAAGCACACCATATCCGCCAAATCCCAAGCTTGATACCGTTCCGTCTTCTTTTAGGATATATGTAAATGGTGTACTGTCTGTTC